>ERZ773075.80-NODE-80-length-84060-cov-11.3792_pt1 | contig 84060 bp, 75 predicted proteins | sample MGYA00580614_ERZ773075 | MGnify/ENA primary metagenome ERZ773075 (study PRJEB29015, sample SAMEA2738021) | human oral metagenome | biome: human oral; feature: human-associated habitat; material: dental | place: China | collected 2043 ...
CTGCCGGGCCTCGAATGGTGGAGCGAAGGCTTCGACCCTGCCGCCTACACCTGGCATGAGCAGGTTCCGGCCTCCTCGACCGTCCGCGCCGAACGCCCGGGAGGAGTCCCTGCAGACTCGGCAAGTCTTGCGGCGACGAGCGGCGCCGCAGAATGGGCTTCGCGGGCGCCGACAATCCGCGGGGCCGCATGGTTTCCCTCCTCCGAGACGGAGTGGCCGGTCCTTCACAGCTACCGAGACCTTTCCGCAAGTCGATTCGACCAGGAGAGGTGGGAGGACAGCGTCGTCGACGGGCGCACGTGCACGGAGCAGTGGTTCGGGGACGACGCCGGAGACTGCGACGTCGCCCGATTGGACCGCGGTGCTCTCGCGGCGGGCGACGGTTCGCGGATCGCTTCGATTCACGCGCCCGAAGACTGGATGCGGCTTGTAGCGCGGTTTCCCGCGCGGTTGACCCCGGATGTGAAGGCAAGGTGGCAGGGCAACGCGGAGGGGCAAATGTACACGGTCGATTGGCAGGCCGCGAGGCGGGAGATCGACGGCGTCTACGTCTCCGTGGCGGGCGCGCTCAGATCCTCCTTCGCGCCCCTTGCCCTCGAGGACGTTCTGAGCGTCGAGGGGCCCTCAAACATTGGGGATTCCGCGGCCTTGGAGGGACGCCCCGCTTTGGACGGTTCGACGGCTCCCGGGGGCCTTGCGGCCTTGAAGGGCTCCGAGACGGTGCGGGACAGGGAGAATGCGGCGGAGGGGGACTCTTGGGGCGGCGATCCGCAAAACAGGCCCTTGACTATGATGACCGGTTGGACGCCAGGATCGATTCTTTGGCTCAATCGGCCTCGTGTTTCCTGAGGGGCCAGTCGGAGCCTGGCGCCTTCCGCGAGCCGCCGAAATCTCCGGCGTCGGGCGGGCGCGCCGACTTTGCGCCGACGTCGTTCTCTGTGCCGTCCCGACGCTCCGCGTTCAGTGACGGGATGCACGCGTCGTCGTTTTGCCCAACGGCGCTCAATCCGGTAGCCTTTTTATCTGTCGCCAGCGAAAGCTGGTGATTGCACTGGGGTATGGTGTAATTGGCAACACAGGTGATTCTGGTTCATCCGTTCTAGGTTCGAGTCCTGGTACCCCAGCGGAGGAGTGGTCTCCGACGACCTTTTTCTCTGCGCCCCTATCGTCTAGTGGCCCAGGACGCCGCCCTCTCACGGCGGTAACGCGGGTTCAAATCCCGCTGGGGGTACGAGTATGCGCGATTCGTTCACGCCTGCTCAACGGCATTGCCCCTATCGTCTAGTGGCCTAGGACGCCGCCCTCTCACGGCGGTAACGCGGGTTCAAATCCCGCTGGGGGTACAATTCACTTCCCTCTGAACGAGTTCGCTATGTCGCGGTCCGTTGCCCGAGAGGCCGGTTCGCGAAAGAAACGTCGCGTCTTTCTTGGCAAACTGCAGCCTTCCCTTAAGAGAACGTCGCCGGCTCGCTGTCTGGCGAGTGCCCGAGCCCGGGCGCCTCGGCGATGGGCAGGCCGCCCGCATATTCTCTGACCAGTTCGAGCGCGGCGGCGCGCTCGCCCGCCTCGTCGATCTCCGTCAGCTGGCCCACCACGATTCCCGCAATGGCGTCAAAGGATCCGATCTGCCTGTGTTGAGCGAGGCTTGTCGCAAGCGAAAGCAGGCTTCCGCCGAGCGACTCGACGACCAAGGCCTTTCCTTTCAAATCCGGCCAGTATGGCGTTCCCGCGAGCTTGAGGAAGCAGCGAAGGTTGCCCCCGGCCCATCGCGTCTGCGCCAGACCTTCCGCGCCGGTGAGCGCCGGGCGGAGGATGCGGCCTGCCAATGCGGCATCGACCGCGTCGAACCCCCGCTCCACGCCAGCTGCGGGATTCCACAGGACGGCCGGCTGCCCCGTCATGGCGACGATCGAGTTGACAATGCAGCTGTTGTCGGAGAAGCCGAAATACGGTTTGGGGTGTGCGGCCACGGCGTCCCAGTCGACGTGGGGGAGCGCTTCGTTCGCGAGATCGCCCCCCGAGACGTCGAAGACGGCGTCGACGGCGTCGTCGGCGAAGGCCTCGGTCAACATGCGTGCACGCAGCCGAGGGCTCCAGCGCCGGTCGGCGTCAAGCTCGAGGACTTCCGTGCAGTCCAGCTCGTGGCCCCGGTCTGCAAGGGCGCGGACGGCGGCGGGCAGCTTCGGCCGAGCCCAATCCGGCAGCGGATTCGAACAGTTCACGAGACGGAGAAGAGCCATGGGGCCAGGCTAGATTTCCGCCTGCGGGCTGTCAACAGGGCTCCGGGCCGTCGTTGCCTTGTCCGCTCCGCCAGACAAGCTCCGCGCGGCCGCCCTCGGGGTATGCGCAGCGTTGACCAATCTGGGCCTGCGGCCGCTCGAGGCCCATGGGCGTCAGAAGGTCCCCAGGCCCATGGGCGTCAGAAGGTGTAGTACATGTACATTCCGCCGGCCAGAACTGCCACGCCTATCAGCCTGAAGAGCGTGACATGCGCCTTTCGAGCGCCGAAAAGGGCGAAGTGGTCGATGGCCATCGAGCCGAGCAGCTGGCCGATGAGGACGACGAGCAGGGTGACTCCTGTTCCCAAGTGGGGAACGAGCTGGGCCATGCCCACCACGAAGAGGGCGCCCACCGGCCCGCCCAGCCACATCCACCATCGACCGCGGGTCGTTTTATGCGGAAGCTGATTGCTGAAGACGACGAGAAGCAGAAGCAGGATCGTGCCCGTAGCGTAGGAGACGAAGCCCGACGCGATCGACGAGCCCAGCATCTTCGTGAGGTTCCCGTTGAATGCCGCCTGCAGCGCAGCGTAGACGCCCACGAGGATTCCCATGACCCGCCATACGAGCTTCGGGCGCGGGCCGACCCGCGAGGATTTCCCGCGCCCGTAGACCGCGAGAAGCATTCCCGCGGCGGCCAGTCCGGCCCCCGCCAGCCGATATGCAGAGATAGGCTGAACTTGGGAGTTGAACAGGCCGAAATGGTCGATGGCCAGCCCCGAGAGGATCTTTCCGCCGACGGGCAGCACCACCGTTTCGACGGCGCCGACGTGCGGAAAAATCGTGATGATCGTCAAAAGGGCAAGAATTCCCATCGCCCCGCCCAGATAAGACCACCACGGGGTGCTGACGGGAGGAACGATGTTCAGGCTTTCGCTGACGACTATCGCGCCGAGGAACGCCGTTCCAATCACGAAAGAGACGAAAGAGGCCCCTATCGTCGTTCCGTAGGAGACTTTCAAGCGCGTGTTCATGGCGCTTTGAACGGGAACCAGGCAGCCGACGGCGACGGCCAGCGCGAAGTATTCGATCACAGCAGCTCTTTCAGTAGTTCGGTCACGGCGTCTTCTTCTGCGGTTCGGTCACAGCAGTTCTTCCCGCAGGGGGACGGCGAGCGTCGACCAGCGCCACGCCTCGTCGACCCAGGCAAGCCCGGCGCGGCCCATCTCTTTGGCGCGCGAAGGGTTGCCCAGCATGTACGCAAGCGCGGAGGCGACGGCTTCCGGGCGATGTCCCGAGCAGACGACGCCGGTCTTTCCGTTGAGGACCGCCTCGGGCGCGCCGCCGGAGTCCCCGGCGACGACGGGAAGGCCGGCGGCGTAGGCCTCGAGATAGACGATTCCGAGTCCTTCGAGGTCCATGCCCGCCGCGCGGGTCCTGCACGGCATGGCGAAAACGTCCCCCAGGCTGTAGTGGGCGGCAAGCTCCTCGAACGGCGCCTCGCCCGTGAAGACGATGCTCGCCGCGGCTGGGCTTTCCTGCGCCATCTTCCGCAGATCGCCCTGGTAGGGGCCCTTGCCGACTATGACGAGTTTGGCCTGCGGGCAGGCGGCGAGGACCCGGGGCCAGACGCGAATGAGCGTGTCCTGCCCCTTGCGCTCGACCAGTCGCGAAATGCACACGACCGTCGGCTCGTCGCCGATCCCGTAACGTGCGCGCAGTTTTTGCCGCCACGACGCCGAGAATGCGAAGTCCTCCGGCGAGATGCCGCCCGGCAGGCGCATGATTCGGGTGTCCCCGATGAGCGGGCGGAGTCGACGGAGGGTCGCCTTCGTCAGGTAGGTGACGACGTCGGCGTCGTGAAAGATCTTTCGCAGAGCCAGGCGCCCGGCAGGGACCCTCGCCCAGCCGACCTCGTGTCCATGGGTGGTTGAGATGACTTTGCCGGCCCCGGCGGCCTTCGCGGCGTTCGCCATAAGGCCGAGCGGCGTCGATGCGCCGAACCAAACCGCCTCGATGGACTGCTCGCGAATGATTCTCTGCATCTCGCGGCGCACGCTTGGGATCGGAAGCATTACCGTTCCCGGGTACCGGATCGTCGTCCACGGCTGCGCGGCGTCGTACTCGTCCGCCCCGCCGTCCGGGGGAGAAGAGCAGTAGACGACGAGGGAATCCGGGTCGAGCTCGCGGGCGAAGCCTTCGAGATACGTCTGTATTCCTCCCTTGCGGGGCGGAAAGTCGTTCGTCACGAGGAGCGTCCGTCTCATGCGGGTAATCGTATCTGGTTTCGTCCGCCCAGTTCGGCATCGGATTGCGTGAGATCGGCATCGAATTGCACAAGGGAGGCCAACAGGCCGCCCGACGCCAGGAGGTTGCTTGACGACGACAGGTTCCTGGGTTCTGGGCGATGTCGGTTGCATGGCTTGCGGGCTGTGCATAAATCGTTTCGCCCCACGAGCCTATTGTCGTCATCGCAGTTCGCAGTGCCTGCTAAATCTGACTTTTCACTGTTTTCACAAGGGAAAATTACCGTTGGAGACTAGTCCCCTCGTGCAACTCTTGCTCATCTAAGTGATGAAAATTTACGCTCGAAAATGCAAATAACCGGGTGAATGAAGGAGGCAATAATAATGAGACTCATCCGTTTTGCAGCCTCGCTGTCGGCGTTGTCGATGGCGATTGCGGGGGCGTCGGTCGCCCACGCAGATTCTCCAGATCAAGGTTCGGATGCGACGTCGAGTGCGACGGCGCAGCAGGCATATCAGGCCGTTGAAAAAGCCGACCGCAAATGGACGGATGCGGCAGCCGATGTTCCGGCGAACGCTTCAGGCAAGGATGCGATTAGGACGACGCAGCAAGGCATAAGCATTTCGGTGCCGAACGATCCAAGCTCGAAGATGACGATCGCCGGGCGCAACGGGAAGGTTTCGGTGGGTCTGCCGTTCTCCGGCTCGGCGTCGAAGGCGGCGTCGTCGCACGCCGGCATGGTTGCTTTCGACAACAAAAACGGCTCGTCTACAACGCCGATCGTCCGCAAAGACGGGAGTACTCAGATCAATACAGTCATCAACAACGCCAACGCGCCCAAACGCTATGCGTACAAAATGCAGGTGCCTGAAGGGGCGAAGATCCAGCGCGCCGGTTCGTCCGTTCTGGTGACGAAGGGCAAGAAAATGGTTGTCGGCATCGCCCCCGCGTGGGCCAAGGACGCCAAGGGCAAGAGCGTTCCGACCCATTACGAGGTCAAAGGAAATACTGTTACACAAGTTGTCGATCACGGCAGCCAGTACGCCTATCCCATCGTCGCCGATCCTTGGCTTGGCCAGGATCTATTCGGTACGTTGGAGAAAGATAGACCAGGTACCGACAGGAGCCACGGCACGGTTTATTCGGGTGTGCTGTCCCCCTGGGGGTGGCAAGTATATTTTGGTGCTGTGGGTCTTGGTCCTGGTCCTGGTCTAAATCCTGTGGTTGGCAATCGAATCATTCGATATGCCGGCTGGGAGGAATGGAAGGATCGCCTTGTCGGCCCCAATCCCGCTGAGACACTCGTCCAGCAGTACTCGTGCCATGTCCGCTACGGATACGTGGTCAATAAGGCGGGCTACCACTGGGATTTGGAGGCCGATAGGCGCGAGAACCCAGGTTGGTGGAGGCAGGACGTCCGGGAACATAAATGCAATTGGTGATGGCTGACGGTCTCATCTTTTCTGTAGAAGCAGGTGCGTGACAAGTTAGATATCACGCTAATTCCTCGAAAGCTTGGGGAGCGAGGCTTTGCGCCTTGCTCCCCAAGCTTTCATTGGCCGGGCTTTCGCTTCCCGGGTTTTACTTTGTCACGCGCCGTCGGATTTCCGCGCCCTCACAGATCCGCGCCGAGGCCTTCGGTCGCCTGGAGGACGTCGGTCAGGCGCCGGGCCGCGGTCACGACCGCCGTCGCATGCTGGCGCCCGGGCTGGTGCCCCATGCGCTCGACGGGGCCGGAGATCGAGACCGCGGCGATGACTCGGCCGGACGGCCCCCGCACGGGGGCCGATATGGAAGCCACCCCGATCTCGCGTTCGGAGACCGACTGCGCCCACCCGCGCCTGCGTACGGCGGACAGGTTCGTGGCGGTGAAATTGGCCCCGTGCAGACCCCGGTGAAGCCGATCGGGCTCCTCCCACGCCAAAAGCACCTGGGCGGCCGACCCGGCCTTCATCGACAGGGTCGCGCCGATGGGAATCGAGTCGCGCAGCCCGACCGTTCGCTCGGCGGCGGCCACGCACACCCGCTGATCTCCCTGGCGGCGGAAAAGCTGGGCGGATTCCCCCGTGTGGTCGCGCAGGGCGATGAGCACCGGGCTGGCGGAGGCGAGGAGGCGGTCTTCGCCTGCTGCCGAGGCCAACTCGCCGAGCCGTGGGCCGAGGATGAAACGCCCCTGCATGTCGCGGGCAACCAAGCGGTGGTGTTCGAGTGCGACGGCGAGGCGGTGGACGGTCGGCCGCGCCAAATGCGTTGCGGACACCAGTTGCGCTAGCGTTTGCGGCCCGGATTCAAGGGCGCTGAAAACGGAAGCCGCCTTGTCGAGAACTCCGACGCCGGAGCTGTCGTCTCGTAGCGTGTCGCCGTTGCGTCCATCGGCGTCGCCCTCGGGTACAGTGTCCATGTATTGATACTTGCATCTCACGCTTTGAGATGCAAGGACAAAAATCCCTGCACTGCGGGATCCTTTTCTTGACTCTTTCAACCGAATATGACAAAGGAGGACACAATGGGTGCGACGCTCGCCGAGAAGGTTTGGGCCGACCACGTTGTCAAGCGCGGAGAGAACGGCGCCCCCGACCTTCTTTTCATCGATCTGCAGCTCGTTCACGAAGTGACTAGCCCGCAGGCTTTCGAGGGGCTTCGCCTGGCCGGGCGCCCCGTGCGCCGACCGGATCTGACGGTGGCGACGGAGGACCACAATACGCCGACGCTGGACATCGACCTGCCCATCGCAGACCTCACTTCCCGCGCCCAGATCGACGCTCTGCGGCGGAACTGTGAGGAATTCGGCGTTCCCATCTATTCGCTCGGCAACGCCGACCAGGGGATCGTCCACGTCGTCGGCCCCCAACTCGGGCTGACGCAGCCGGGCATGACCATCGTGTGCGGCGACTCCCACACGTCCACTCACGGCGCCTTCGGCTCGCTCGCCCTGGGAATCGGCACGTCGGAGGTCGAACACGTGCTGGCGACGCAAACCCTTCCGCTCGCGCCGTTCAAGACGATGGCCATCAACGTCGACGGCAGGCTCAAGCCCGGAACCACCGCCAAGGACATCATCCTGGCGATCATCGCGAAGATCGGGACGAACGGCGCCCAGGGCCACGTCATCGAGTATCGCGGAGAGGCCATCCGCTCCCTGTCAATGGAGGCCCGGATGACGATCTGCAACATGTCGATCGAAGCCGGCGCGCGGGCCGGAATGGTCGCTCCCGACGAGACGACCTTCGCCTACGTCGAGGGCCGGCCGAACGCGCCGGAGAACTGGAAGGAGGCCGTCGCCTACTGGCGCACCCTCGCCAGCGACGACGACGCCGAATTCGACACCGTCGTCCACCTCGACGCCGACGAACTGGAGCCCTTCGTCACGTGGGGGACCAACCCCGGCCAGGGAATCGGCATCTCGGGGAGCGTGCCGGAGCCGACCGACATCGCCGACGAGACGCAGCGCAGGGCCGCCGAGGGCGCGATCGAGTACATGGGCCTGACCCCAGGGACGCCGATGCGCCAGATCGGCATCGACACCGTGTTCATCGGCTCGTGCACGAACGGGCGCATCGAGGACCTGCGCGCCGCCGCGGCCGTCGTCGAGGGCCGCAAGAAGGCCCCGGAAACCCGCGTGATGGTGGTTCCCGGGTCGGCGCGGGTGCGCCTGCAGGCCGAAGCCGAGGGGCTCGACAGGGTCTTCCTCGACTTCGGGGCCGAGTGGCGCAACGCCGGATGCTCGATGTGCCTGGGCATGAACCCCGACCAGCTGAGCCCGGGGGAGCGGTGCGCTTCGACGTCGAACAGGAACTTCCAGGGGCGGCAGGGGCCGGGAGGGCGGACCCACCTCGTATCGCCCCTCGTCGCGGCGGCGACGGCGGTCAAGGGAAAGCTTGCCACGCCGTCGGACCTCGGCTGAAACGGGAAGTTTAGGGCCTTCAGCCGGGTTGAACGGCTCCGCCGAGCCAGACGCCTCGGCGGCTAAGAAAGGAACACGATGGAAAAGTTCACGCAGCACACCGGGATCGGCGTCCCGCTCCGGCGCAGCGCCGTCGACACGGACCAGATCATTCCCGCCGTCTACCTCAAGCGGATCACCCGCACGGGATTCGAGGACGCCCTCTTCGCCTCGTGGCGCAAAGACCCCTCCTTCGTCCTCAACAAGGAGGAGTACCGCCGGGGCTCGGTGCTGGTGGCCGGGCCCGACTTCGGCACCGGTTCCTCGCGCGAGCACGCGGTGTGGGCGCTCAAGGACTACGGCTTCCGCGCCGTCTTCGCCCCGAAGTTCGCCGACATCTTCCGCGGCAACGCAGGCAAGCAGGGGCTCGTTGCCGGGGTGGTGGCGCAAGAGGACGTCGAGCAGCTGTGGAAGATCCTCGAGGTCAACCCGGGCGCGGAGATCACGGTGGACCTCGAGAGCCGAACGATCCACGCCGAGGGCTTCGCCTGCCGCTTCGACCTCGACGACTACACGCGGTGGCGGCTCATGGAGGGGCTCGACGACGTCGGAATCACCCTCCAGAACGAAGGGGCCATCGAGGCCTATGAGGCTTCTCGGCCTTCCTTCAAGCCGAAGACGCTGCCCAAGAAGCACCTGCCGGAGGCCGCAGTGGTCTCGGCGCGGCCGGTGGGCCGGGACGTCCCGATCGCCTGACGCCGTCGCGGCAGGCTGCGCCGTCGGCTAGAGCTTCGCGAACGGCGCAGGCCCTTGCGGCGCACAAGCATGCGGGCGGATTCACACTCGGCGAATCCACCTCGCGCCCATAAGCGGCTATTCTTGAATGCGCGGATTGCGAGCCGATCCAGTACACGCACACTTTATCGGCGGCCGTCGACATTGGAGGACGCATATGGTCAGCAAGATTCGCGTGCTGGGAGGCACGCCACTTCGCGGTGAGGTCACCGTGCGCGGAGCGAAGAACCTGGTCCCGAAGGCGATGGTGGCCGCCTTGCTCTCTGCGGAGCAGTCCAAGCTCCGCAACGTGCCTTTGATTCGCGACGTCGACGTCGTCTCGGATCTGCTGCGCATGCACGGGGCGACCGTCGACTACGACCAAGAGGCCGGCGTCCTGGGAATAACCCCCGGCTCGATCAACCTGCCCGAGGATCCGGTGGAGATGGACACGCTCGCGGGCTCTTCGCGCATTCCCATCCTTTTCGCCGGGCCTTTGCTGCACAACCTCGGAGAGGCGTTCATTCCCGACCTCGGCGGCTGCCACATCGGATCCCGGCCCGTGAACTTCCACCTCAGAGTGCTCGAGGATTTCGGAGCCCGCAGGATCCAGGAGGCTGCGGGCATGCACCTCATAGCGGAAAAGCCGCTCAAGGCCAAGCCCGTGCACCTGCCGTACCCCTCCGTCGGGGCGACGGAGCAGACCCTTCTGACGGCGGTCATGGCCCAAGGCATCACCGAGCTGACAAATGCCGCCGTCGAGCCGGAGATCATGGACCTCATCGCCATCTTGCAGAAGATGGGCGCGATCATCTCCGTGGACACGGACCGCACGATTCGCATCGAGGGGGTCGACAAACTGCGCGGATACTCGCACACCGCGCTTCCCGACCGGATCGAGGCGGGCTCGTGGGCGTGCGCCGCGCTGGCCACCGGGGGCGACGTTTTCGTCAGAGGGGCCGAGCAGCAGTCGATGACGAGCTTCCTCAACGTCTTCCGCAAGGTCGGCGGAGAGTTCGACGTGCAAGACGAGGGCATCCGATTCTGGCATCCCGGCGGCGAATTGCGCTCTATGGCGCTTCAGACCGACGTGCATCCGGGATTCATGACCGATTGGCAGCAGCCCCTGGTCGTTGCCCTGACGCAGGCCACGGGCATTTCCATCGTCCACGAAACCGTGTACGAGGAGCGCTTCGGCTTTACGGAGGCGCTCAACGAAATGGGCGCCTCCATCCAGACGTACAGGGAGTGCCTCGGAGGGCTGCCGTGCCGATTCGGGCAGCGCAACTTCTACCATTCGGCGGTCATTCAGGGGCCGACGAAGCTGCGGGCCGCCGACATCGACGTTCCCGATCTGCGCGGCGGCTTTTCCCACCTCATCGCCGCCCTCGCCGCCGAAGGCGAGTCGGTCGTCTCGGGAATCGACATCATCGATCGCGGCTACGAGCATTTCATGCAAAAGCTGAGAGCGCTCGGCGCCAACGTCGTGAAGGAGGGCTGATGGCGGAGGCGATGCCTCTGCTGACACGGCTGCTCGCGCGGCCGGCGCTCGCCCTGGCCGGCGCGCTCCAGAGAACGAGGATCGCGGGCGCCGAGCGGATTCCGCCCTCGGGCCCGCTTTTGGTGGCCGCCAACCACACGTGTCACCTTGACTGGCTCACGATGGCGATCGTCGTCTACCGTTCGGGGCGGGCCCCGCGAATCGCCGCCAGAGCAGACCTGTTCACGGTTCCGGTTCTGGGATGGATCATGCGCAAAACCGGGCAGATTCCCATCTATCGCTCCGACGCCGCCTCCGCGCCGAAAGACGGCGGCAGCCCGGCCTCTTCCATGGGAGCAATGGCTCGGGCCCTGGCCGAGGGCAAGAGCGTCGTCATCTTCCCAGAGTCGACGTTCACCCGCGACCCTTCGGGCTGGCCGATGAAGGCGCGAACCGGTGTGGCGCGACTGGCCTTGGCGAACCCCGACGTCGCCGTGGTCCCCGTCGCCCATTGGGGAAACGAGGGCCTCATCGACCCGTGGACGGGCAAAGTCTCCTGGCGAAAACTCGGGTGTCGGCGCACGACGTGCGACGTGCGCGTCGGCGAGCCCGTCGATCTTTCGGCATACCGCGGACGCGAGGTCACGCACGAGCTTCTGACGGAGGCGACGGAGAAGGTCATGGCGGCCGTCACGGACGAGCTGAAGGCCATTCGCGCCGCCGACGTCGCCGCCGGCGACGGGCCCCGCGAACGCCGATGGGACCGGGCGATCGACGGCGACCCCTACGAAAAGGGCGTGCTCGCGCGCCACGCAGAGATCGCGGAACGCCAGCGGCGCCGAGCGCGGAGGCAAGCCGAGCGGCGGAAAGGCGAACGGAGAGGAAGGCTCGGCTTGAAGGGCTTGAAAGAAAGGCTCAGCCTTTCTTCACGTCGATGACGAGCCGCGACGGGTCCTTGAGCACCTGGATCCGATAGGAGCCCTTGGCGGACAGGCCGATGAGGACCATGTGCTGCCCCTCGAAGGGATACTGGACGGAGACGCCCTTGACGGTCGAAAGTCCGGCGAGCGATCCGGGGTGGAGGGTCGGCGGAAGGGTGGCGACGTCGCTCGGCTCGCGAACGCCCGCGACGTCGATCTGCAAGAAAACGTCGCCCTTGACGTTGATTCGCTCGCCTTTCTCGTCGATGGGGTCGATCGTCCACGTCGTCTTCCACGTCAAATCTGCGGCGCCGCCCGTGTACTGAACGACTACCCTCTCATACCCCGGGTGCGATCCGACCCTCGACGAGCTCGGGAAGGCGTGGCCGGCGTCCGTGGGGAAGCCGTCAGATTGCGAACCCTCGGCGAGCCAGTCCGTCGGGGCGACGGGCGAGGCCGACTTTCGCGGGGCGGAGGAGGACGACGCAGCAGACGGGCCAGGCGTGGGAGCCGCGGACGTTGGGCTCGACGATCGCGAGGCGCCCGAAGCCTGCGCGGAGGCGACCGCGCCCGGATTCGCCTTCGGCTTGCCGCCGTCGGCTTCCTCCGAGGCCGACGAGCACGCCGAACCCGCGAGGAGGAGGGCGGCGCACGCGGCGCTGAGACGAGTTTTCATAGATGTACCTCCTTGAGTGCGGCGTCGAGGTCCCTCCATAGATCCTCGACGTCCTCGATGCCGACGCTCACGCGCAGCAGGTCCTCCGGAACGGTTGCGGCTTCCGTGGGAAAGCGGCGGCGTCGCTCGAAGCTAGACTCTACCCCGCCGAGCGAGGTCGCGGGCAACCATATCCGGACGAAGCGCCCGAGCTCCTCGGCGGCCCGCACCCCGCCGACGGGCCTCATCGTGAGGACGCCGCCGAAACAGGACATAAGCCGCTTGGCCCGCTCGTGCTGCGGATGGGAAAGAAGCGACGGGTGGCGGACCTCGGCGACGAGGGGGTGTTCCTCCAGCCGGCGGGCGAGCTCGGCGGCGTTCGCCCAGATGCGCTCCATCCTCAAGGGGAACGTGCGCATTGAGCGCAGCAGAAGCCAAGCTTCGACCGGGCCCGCGACCCCGCCGGCGTCGGTGCGCTCCTCGTGCAGGGCTTCGTGAAGGTCGCCGCGCGAGGCCAGCGCGGCGCCGAGGACGACGTCGGAATGCCCGGACAGGTACTTCGTCGCCGAATGGACGACGACGTCGGCGCCCGCCTCGAGGGGGCGCTGCCCGAGAGGCGTGGCGAAGGTGTTGTCGACCGCCACAAGCGCGCCGGCGGCGTGAGCGGCTTCACAGATCGCAGGGATGTCGGCGACCTCGAGCATCGGGTTCGTGGGCGATTCGATCCACACGAGCCCCGCGGCCTCGCCGTCCGCGTGGATCGCGGCGACGACGGCGTCGGTGTCCGCGACGTCGACCTCGCGGACCTGGCCGCCTTCGCGCGTTGAACGGTCGTGGGCCACGATGAGCGAGGCGTGGTAGGCGTGCCGGGGCATGACGACGGGAGCCCCCGGTCGATTCAGATGCATGGCGTTCGCCACTGCCGCCATGCCCGAGGAATGGAGGAGCGCCGGCAGGGGAGAGCCCTCTAGCTCGGCGATCAGCTCCTCGGCCGGATGCCACGTCTCGTTGGACCATCGCGAGTAAAGCATGGATCCGTCTGGAGAACCAATCGAGTGGTAAGTTGACGAAAGGGTGATCGGCGGGTTGACAGGAGAGCCTTGGGAGCGTGTCGGCCGTGCCGATGCCACGGCGATGGTCGCAGGTGCGAGGCCATGATTTTCACTCATACGATGTAGGCTATCGCTTTAGTGGTACCGAAAGTGGAAGGTGACCGGATAATGGCAAAGACGCGTGTGGCCCTCATCTACGGCGGGGCTTCGGGCGAGCATTCGGTTTCGTGTATGACCGCCGCATCGGTTTTACGCGCTATGGACCCGGACAAGTACGACGTCGTCCCCATCGGGATACGGCGCGACGGCACGTGGGTTCCCGGATCCGCGGACCCCGATGCGCTGGAGGCGGCCGGCCCCCAAGGAGAGGTCGGCGGATCCCCCAGCCGCGTGCTCATGGAGATCGGGGGAACGCCGCGCGCCCTGACCGTCGTCGAATCGGAGGGCGGCGCGCCTGTCGTTGAGGCGCTCGGAAGCTTCGACGTGGCGTTCCCGCTGCTTCACGGCCCCTTCGGCGAGGACGGGACGATCCAGGGATTCCTCGAAATGGCGGGCGTTCCCTACGTCGGCTGCGGAGTGTTCGCCTCGGCCGCCGGAATGGACAAGCACTTCATGAAGGTCGTCCTGGAGTCGGCGGGCATCGCCGTCGCCCCGTACGTGCTCGTCGCCCCCAGAAGGTGGCGGACGGAGAAAGGGCAGATCCTCGCGGAGATCGCGGAGAAGCTGACCTTCCCCGTGTTCGTCAAGCCCGCGCGCGCAGGGTCGTCCTTGGGAATCGGCAAGGTTATAGAGCCCGGCGGGCTTGAAGAGGCGATCGCCGCGGCGCAGAAGGTCGACCCGAAGGTGATCGTCGAGCAGGGAGTCAAAGGCCGGGAGGTCGAGTGCGCCGTGCTCGGCGGCAGGGGCGACGCCGCCCCCCGAACGTCGATCCTGGGCGAGATCGTCATGGACGGGACCGATTGGTACGACTTCGAGACGAAGTACATCCAGACGGAAGGCTTCCATATGGCCGTTCCCGCGCCGGTTGAGGCCGACGTCGAAGCCGAGGCTCGGCGGATCGCCGCGAGGGTCTTCGAGGCCTTCGACTGCGAGGGAATGACCCGGGTCGACTTCTTCCTGACCGACGACGGCGAAATACTCGTCAACGAGCACAACACGATTCCCGGCTTCACGGAATTCTCGATGTATCCGATTCTTTGGGAACACACGGGAATCCCGTATTCCGAGCTCATCGACGAGCTTGTCGCCCTCGCACTCGAACGCCCCGTGGGCCTGCGGTAAAGGCCTCTGCGAACGTTCGATTTGTCCCGTGGACGCGATCGGCGAAGCCCCGGCGGGCCGCCTCACGCACAAGGTCGCATCCACAGATTGAAGGTTAATGTTGTCTAACGGCGGATTCTCACCCTCCCCGGAACTAAGAAGAACTCGACGCTCACCTGGAAGGCATCGAGCCGAGGCTGCGGCGCCCCCGAACCCAAAGGCGCCCGCTGACCGAGCGGCGGCCCCGGAAGAAAAGGCGGTCGCCGAACGATCGACTGCCCCGGACCCAAAGGCGCCTGCTGAACGATCGGCGCCCCCGGATCGAAAGACCGGCTTGAAGATCGGTTACATCGTCGGTTCGCTGTCAAAGGAATCGCTCAATCGAGGATTGGCCAAAGCCTTCATCGCCGTCGCGCCCCTCGGCGTTGATTTCGTGGAGCTGCCCATAGCCGACCTCCCGATGTACAACCGCGACCTCGACGGGAACTGGCCGCAAATCGCCCTGGACTTCAAGCAGTCCATCCTCGGCGTCGACGGCATTGTGTTCATCACGCCAGAGCACAACCGCATGTACTCGGCGCCGCTGGCCAACGCCATCGAATGGGGGTCGCGCCCGTTCGGAAGCTCGGCGTGGTCCGGCAAGCCCGTCGCCGTCACGGGCACCGCTCCGAGCAACGAGGCCACCGGGCTCGCGCAGGTCCACCTTCGGGCGCCTCTTGTGTTCTGCGGCTCGACGGTCTATCCGGCCGAGGTCTACATCAACGCGGTCGATGCGGGAATCACGCCGGAAGGCCTTTTCGCCGAGAGTGCGAGGCCTTATCTTCAGGAGTTCATCTCCGGCTTCATCGACTTCGTCGAAGAGTTCTACCGCGATTGACCGGTGAGTCGATTTCGTCGTCAGCATACGGAGTTTCTCGGTTGACGTTCAGTGCGTATGATTGTTGAACGTTCATTCAATTCGGGAGGCCCGCATGCCTTCCGCGCGACGAAAGGCATATATGAAGATCGCTTACATGGTCGGATCGCTTTCTTCGACGTCCCTCAACAGGGGCCTGGCCAAGGCCCTCGTCTCCCTCGCCCCCGAGGGCGTCGAATTCATCGACCTCGACATCGGCAGCCTTCCGCTGTACAACCGCGACTACGACGGCAACTGGCCCGAAGTCGCCACGGCCTTCAAGAACGCCGTCGACGAGGCCGACGGCGTCGTCATCGTCACGCCCGAGCACAATCGCATGTACTCCGCGGCCGTTGCCAACGCCGTCGAATGGTCCTCCCGCCCCTGGGGAACCGCCTCGCTCGCAGGCAAGCCGGTCGCACTGGCCGGAGTCTCGCCGAGCCCCGTTGCGACGGGGATCGCCCAGACGCATCTGCGAGGCCCGCTCACGTTCTTCGGCTCGAAGCTCTACCCGCATGAGGCGTACGTCAACGCACAGCAGGCGGGGATCACGCCCGAGGGAGGCGTAGCCGAGGGCTCGCGCGATTTCCTCGCCCAATTCATCGGCGGCTTCGTCGATTTCGTCAAGGCGTCGGAATGACTCTCCCTCGGGCGATCGCCGTGCGCTAGCGTCGCGCGGCGCGATCGGAGCGTTCGACGCAAACCGTCGCCGCCGCCAGAAGCGCTGCGCACAGCCACAGAGAGGGTTTGACTCCGTCGACGAAAGGCTGGCCGGGAAGGTACTTTCCGTGCGCCGTGAAGATCGCCGTGCATGCCGCTATGCCGATCGCCACTCCTAGATGGCGCAGAGTCGAATTGACGCCCGAGGCGATCGCGCGTCGGTCTGCGGAAACGCCCTGGAGGGCGCCGGTCGCCAACGGGGCGAAGCTCAGTCCCATTCCGAGTCCGGCGACCGCCATCGGCGCTATGCAATCGCCGTAAGGGACATCGGCCCCGACCTTCACGGCGAACCACGCGAGCGCGACCGTCTGAAGGAACATTCCGGTGACGAGCACGCGCCGAACTCCCAGTCGTTTGACGAGTCCGCCGGAGGCGGGGGAGACGAACAGCGGCACGAGGGTCCATGGGCCGGCTCGCAACCCCGCTTCGAATGCGCTGTATCCGAGTGTGATCTGGAGGAACTGGCTCAAGAAGAAGATCGCCCCGAAAACGCCTGCCGCAAAGAGAACCGTTGCCGCATTGACCAGCGAGAAACGCCGGTTGGCAAACAGACTCAAAGGCATGACGGGGGCTTTTGCCGAGCGTTCCCTGAAAAGGAAGAGAGCAAGGCAGGTTCCGGCGACCGCGAAGCCCCCGACGGTCAGGCCGTCGGTCCAGCCCCTGGCCGGGCCTTCGACGACAGCCCATGTCAGCGGGAAGACGAATCCGACGCCGAGAGCGATTCCCGGCAGGTCCGCTCCTTTTGAGCCGGCTGCGGCCCGGGGGAGGAATCGCGGAACGAACGGCAAGCACAGGGCGCCGATCGGAACATTGATCCAGAAGACGACCGACCAGTGCAGCCCCGAGACGACTGCGCCCCCGAGAAGCGGGCCCGTCGCTATTCCGAGGCCGTTGACTCCGCCCCACACGCCTATCGCGAGTTCGCGCAGGCGCCGAGGGACGGCGTCGACGAGGAGGGCGAGGGAAAGCGTCACGATCGCCGCGCCTCCCGCCCCTTGGATTGCTCGGGCGACGATGAGCGCCTGCGGCGTCGGAGCGAGGGCGCAAGCTGCCGAAGCCGCTGCAAAAACGGCGATTCCGCAGGAGAAAATGCGGCGGCGTCCGAATCTGTCGCCCAGTGCGGCCATCGGGAGGAGGGCCGAGGCGAGAACTAGGGTGTAGGCGTTGACGAACCACTGCAATTGGGTGACGGTCGCGCCGAGCTCGCGTTCTATGTCCGGCAGCGCGAAGGTCATGACGAGGTTGTCCAGAGCCGTCATGAGAGTGGGGACCGCGGCTGCGGCTATGGCCGCGGCCGTCGGCGCCTTGCCCCTCGCCCGGCGGCGCTCGGGCGATTCGCCTGACGCGGGCTGTGCCGACGGCGGCAGGTCCGACGTGGCCGGCGCCGACGAGGGTTGGTCCGATGCGGATTGCGACGGCCGCGTCGCCGGCTGCTTGCTGCTGACGTGCATGTTGTATTTCCTTGATTTCCGAAGGTTCTCGTTTCGAGCGGTCAAATTGGATAGTAGAACTATCTAGTTCAACAGGATAGCATTGCTATCCAATCGTGCAAATCGAGGAAGGAGACGGCTGTGCGGATCTCAGAGCTTGCCCGCGAATCGGGAACGTCGGTGGCCACGATCAAGTACTACCTGCGAGAGGGCCTTTTGGCGCCGGGCGAGAGGGTCAATGCCCGCGAGGCTTCCTACGGGCAAGGGCACGTGAAGCGGCTGCGGCTCGTTCGCGCGATGGTCGAGGTGCTCGGGGCGTCGATCGAGCAGGTGCGAAAGATTCTTCGGGCGGCGGACGACGACGATCGCGACCCCCTCTTTGCGATGTCGGAGGCGACGGCGGCTTTGCCGACGGTGAACGTCCCGGCGGCGAGCGATTCGAAAGTGCGTGAACTGCTTGCCCGAATAGGGTTCGAGAGGATTGTGCGCTCGCAGGACGCGAATGCCGAGGCGGTGGTCGAGCGGCTCTCCGCCGCGATCGATTTTTGCGAAAAGCTCGGCGTGCCCATGGACGAGGGCCAACTGAGAGTTTATGCCGGGGCTGCCTTCGAGATGGCCGAAAGCGATTTCGCCCGCATACCCGAGGGGGAAGGCGCGGTCGAATTCGCCGTGCTCGGCACCGTGTCCCGCGAGCCCGTGCTGTTGGCCATGCGGCGGGCGGCGCATCAGGAAATCGGACACCGGGCAGCCTCCGGTCTGAAAGAGAGCGGCGCCCTCTCCCTCGGCGAGTGAGCCGGGCCGTTCGGCCGGCGAGGGCGTTCGGGCTGGCGGACGCATTCGGTTGGCGACGGCGTCCGGCTGGTGATGGCGTCCGACTGGTGATGGCGTCCGACTGGCACAATGTTTCCATGCACGTGCGCGACTTCTCAGAGGACGAACTGCTTGGATTGATCCGTCCGCATCTGCCGAGAGCCGAGGGAATCGAGGTGCCAAGCGGGGACGATTGCGCAGTGATCGGCCTGGCGGCGGGCAACGTCGCGATCTCCACGGACATGCTCGTCGAAGGGTCGCATTACCTTCCCGAGTGGTCCACGGGGTACGACGTCGGATGGCGGGCGGCCATGCAGAACGCCGCCGACGCCGCGGCCATGGGCGCCCGCCCCGTCTCCTTCGTTGCGGCCCTCAGCGTGCCCGGCGATCGTGACGTGGAATGGCTCGTCGAGTTCGCGCGCGGCATGGGCGAGGCCGCCAGACGCGTCGGCGCCGGCGTCGACGGCGGGGACCTCACCCGGGGCCCCGCAACGGCGGGAGTGACCGTCGTCGGCGACCTTTCGGGCCGCCCGCCGATCCTGCGGTCCGGGGCAAGGCCGGGAGACCGCCTCATCCACTGCGGAGTCCTCGGGTGGTCAGCGGCCGGCTTGCACTTCCTCGGGAGCGGCGCCGTCGCTCCCGAATGCGCAAGCGTCCTGCCCGCCGAGGGCGAGCGTTCCACCGCGCCGAACGGACGGGCCCCCGATGGGGCGGAGGCCGTCGTCGCGGTCTACAAGCGCCCCAATCCGCCCGTCGCCCTTGCCTTGGCCGCCTGCGCCGCAGGGCGGATAGGCGCCCTCATGGACGTCTCTGACGGGCTGGTGCGCGACGCCTGGCGCATGGCCGAAGCCTCGAATGTGGGCATCGACATAGATCCGGCTGCGATCAAGTGCGACGTCGACGGCCTGGTGCGTGTCGGCGTGAGGCGCGAGCTTGCCGAAGGCATGGTCCTCGGCGGGGGAGAGGACCACGGATTCCTTGCGACGACGTCGAATTCCGTGCCCGAAGGGTGGCGGCAGATCGGCTTCGTGCACGAGCTTGACCCCGGGGACGAAAGGGAGGCGGGAGGTTTCGTGACCTATGGTGGCCGGAATATTCCGAAGGTGACTGGGTGGGATCATTTTCGCGCTGAGCGTGTTTAGCTTTACTCAATGTAGGCGAATGCTGATAGTGTCGAAACCACGATCGAAAGGAAGCACAATGCAGTTTGTTACTCTGAACAACGGTGTGAAGATGCCCGTTCTCGGTTTCGGTGTATATCAGATTCCGCCGTCGGACACCGAGCGGGCGGTTTCCGAGGCGCTCGAAGTCGGATACCGGCATATCGACACGGCTGCCGTCTACAAAAACGAGGAAGCCGTCGGCAAGGCGATAGCGGCGAGCGGAATTCCGCGGGACGATCTTTTCGTCACCACCAAGGTGTGGATTTCCGACGCCGGCGAGGATGCGGCCCGCGCGGCTTTTGAGCGTTCGGCGGAGAAGCTCGGCCTCGACGTCGTCGATCTTTACCTCATTCATCAGCCTTTCGGCGACGTCTACGGCTCTTGGAGGGCACTGGAGCGCCTGAATGAGGAGGGCCGCGTCCGTGCCATCGGCGTGTCTAACTTCCACAACGATCGGCTGGCCGACCTCATTGCTTTCAACCGCGTCGTTCCGGCTGTCAACCAGGTCGAGACCCACCCCTTCCTCCAACGCTTCGCCGACCAAGAATTCATGGCGGGCGAGGGCGTGCAGATCGAATCGTGGGCGCCCTTCGCCGAAGGCCGCAACAATCTGTTCACCAACCCGACCCTCTCGTCGATTGCCCGCGCGCACGACAAGTCGGTTGCGCAGGTGGTCCTCCGCTGGCTCATCCAGCGAGGCGTCGTCGTCATTCCTAAGTCTGTCAGGCGCGACCGGATGGAAGAAAACTTCGACGTTTTCGACTTCGAGCTCGCCGATTCGGACATGGCCGTCATCACGACGCTGGAGAAGGGCGAACCGCTCTTCATTGACCATCGCGATCCCGCGGCCGTCGATGCGCTCAAGGGCATAACAGTCGAGTGACGGCTGCCGGGCCGCCTTCGGACGGCAGCAAAAAAGGGGCCGAACAACGGCCCCTTTTTCGCGCGCGTCGCGCTCAGCGGCGCGGAGCGCGCTCGATCTTGCCCGCCTTGAGGCAGGACGTGCAGACGTTGACGCGCTTGCGAGCGCCGTTGACGAGGGCGCGAACGCGCTGAATGTTCGGGTTCCAACGGCGGCTGGTCCGCACGTGGGAGTGCGAGACGCGCTTGCCGAAGCTCGGGTGCTTGCCGCAAATTTCGCAGACAGAGGCCACGATTGTCTCCTTCGTACGCTGACGGGACGCCAGCGGCGTCTCTTTTCTGTGTCGCCGACTCCGTGCCACCAAACGCCGCATGGTCCTCAAAGGCCATACCCTTGCCTTCGGCGGCTGCATGCTTTCGGACCGCTCGGCGGCTGGGCGTCGAGCGGCGGCCGTGTGCCAGGTGACGGCAACCCGTCAATTGTAGCCGTGGTTGCGTTTCGTGTCCAAGCGAGCGTGGCGGTGGCATCCGACACTCTCCGGTAGTCTGGGACAGTCGGAACGGCTGACTGAGGACGCCGACGGCGGATCTTGAGGCCGTCGTCGATTTCGTCCCCGTCCGAATCTGCGGCCGTTCGGCTGGTTCGGACGTCCGGTTGGCGCGGGCGCCGGCGGGAGCGTCGGCGCAGCGAAACGATGCGATCGAGAAAGGTTTGTGCCATGGTTCGTGAGGCGGTCGCCTCTGACGGCTGGAGCGCTCTCGAACGCCCCCTTGAACGCGCACTGGGAAGGCGCGCAGCAGGAGCCCTGGCGAAACTCGAACTTCGCACCGTGGGCGACCTTCTGGGCCACGCCCCCTTCAGATTGGCCCATCGCGGCGAGCTCATGCCGTTGGCCGACGTCCGCGAGGGCGAGGCGGCCACCGTAGTGGCCCGAGTGACGGACTCGAGGATGCGGCCGATGAACTCGCGGCGAGGCCACATCCTCACGGTCCGCGTCGCCGACGGCGTGAACGAGCTCGATCTGACCTTTTTCGGTAAAAGCCCGCGCACGCTCGAATTCCACGCCAAGCGCCTGGCTTCCGGCGTCGTCGCCAGCTTTTCGGGGACCGTCTCCTCGTACCGAGGCGGCCTCCAGCTGACCCATCCGGAATACGAGCTCGTCGAAGACGAGTCCGACGTAGCCAAGCTCGCCCGCCCGATTCCGATCTACCGCGCCACGGACCGGCTTCCCTCGTGGCACATTCGGAAGGCCGTCCAGTCCGTTCTGCAGTCCCTCGCGCCTTCGGACGTCCCCGACCCGCTTCCCGGCGAGTACCTGGCGGCCCATCGACTGCCTTCGAAGTTCGAAGCCATGCGCGCCCTGCACTGCCCGGAAGACGACGAAGAGTGGCGCGCGGCCCGCCTGCGAATGGCCCACGAGGAGGCCTACGTGCTGCAGGCCGCCCTGGCTCAGCGCTCCCATCGCGCGCGCGAGCGGGCCACGGCGCCCTTCCCCTTGGCGGACGGGGGCCTGCTCGCCCAGTTCGACGCCGACCTGCCCTACGAGCTCACATCGGGCCAGAGGGAAGTGTCCGCCGCCATCGCCGCCGATCTGGCCAAAACGGCGCCGATGCGCAGGCTGCTGCAGGGCGACGTCGGCTCGGGAAAGACGGTCGTGGCGCTGCGGGCAATGCTCCAAGTGCTCGACGGAGGCGGCCAGGCCGCGCTGCTCGCGCCGACCGAAGTGCTCGCCTACCAGCACATGCGCACGATCGAGGCGCTCGTCGGCCCGCTCGCGCCGGTCGAACTCCTGACGGGTTCGCTCCCGGCCGCCCAACGCCGCCGGACGCTGGCCCGCATCGCCTCCGGCCAGGCGGGGCTCATCGTGGGCACGCACGCGCTCTTCTCAGACGACGTCGCGATTCCCTTCCTGGGGCTCGCCGTGGTCGACGAGCAGCATCGCTTCGGGGTCGACCAGCGTGACGCGCTGGCGGGAGGGGGCGTCCACACCCTCGTCATGACGGCCACCCCGATTCCGCGCACGATCGCCATGAGCGTCTTCGGCGACCTCGACGTCTCCGTGCTGCGCGAGCTTCCCGCGGGCCGTGCGGAGGTCTCCACGACCGTCGTCCCGGCTTCGAAGGAGGCGTGGGTCGAGCGCGTGTGGGAGCGCCTGGGGGAGGAGGTCGGCGGCGGAGGGCGCGCCTACGTCGTATGCCCTCGCATCGAGGACGACGACGAAGGGCTGCCGCTCGCCTCGGTCGCCGACGTTTCGGCGGAGCTTCGCGAAAAGAGCGCGCTCGCCGGAATCGGGGTCGGGACGATGCACGGGCGCATGTCCTCCGAGGAGAAAGCCGAAGCCATGGAGCGCTTCGCTTCGGGGCGCGATCCGATCCTCGTGTCGACGACCGTCGTCGAGGTCGGCGTAGACGTTCCCGAAGCCACCGCGATGGTGATTTTGGACGCGGACCGCTTCGGCCTGTCCCAGCTGCATCAGCTGCGCGGCAGGATCGGCCGGGGGACGGCGCCCGGCGTGTGTTTGGCGGTCACGTCGGCCGAAAAGGGCAGCCTCGCGCTCAGACGGCTGGAGGCCTTCGCCTCGACGACCGACGGCTTCGCCCTGGCGGAGCTCGACCTCCAGCTGCGAAGCGAGGGGGACGTGCTGGGGGCGGCCCAGGCGGGGCGAGGCTCGCACCTGCGCTTCCTGTCCGTCGCCAAGGACCGGAAGGTCATCGAGACGGCCAGGGCAGCCGCGCGCGAGGCGGTCGCCGCGGACCCCGAGCTCGCCGAACACCGGGCCCTCGCCGACGCGGTGGCGGCCATCGACGCGGGGAGGGCGGACTATCTTGAGCGGGGATGAGCCGCCTTGAAGGGAGAGGAGCTCTCTTGAACGGGGACGGGGCTCGGCAGGCCCGCCGCCGCTCCGGCGGCGTCGACCTCAACGGGTCGGCGAAGCGAAGGAGGCGTGAAAGGCGAACGGACATGGAATGCGAGGAGTTATGACCCGGATAGTCGCGGGCGCCGCGAAAGGCCGCACGATCAAGGTTCCGGCCAGCGGCACGCGCCCGACGAGCGAGCGCGTGCGCGAAGCCCTCTTCTCACGGCTTGACCACCTCGGATACATCGAGGGATGCGCGGTTCTCGACCTCTACTCCGGCTCCGGGGCCCTCGGCCTGGAGGCCGCCAGCCGCGGCGCCGCCTTCGTCGAGTGCGTCGAATCCTCCCGCAAAGCCGCGGAACTCATTCGAGCCAACGCCAGGGCACTCAATCTCCGGGCCAAGGTCAGCTGCATGCGGGTCGAGTCCCGGCTGGCCGACCCGTCGCAGACCGCTTTCGACGTCGTCTTCCTCGACCCTCCCTACGACCTCGACGAAGGGCGGCTCGCGGCTGTCCTGGCCCGCCTGCCCGGCGTCCTCGCGCCCGACGGCGTGGCCGTGGTCGAAAGATCCTCGCGTTCTCCGGAGCCCGTCTGGCCCGCGGGTTTTGCGACGACCGACGAACGCGCCTTCGGGGATACGCGCATTTTCAGCGTTTCGCCCGCTAGGCTTGACGCATGACCATCGCCGTGTATCCCGGATCCTTCGATCCCGTCACCCTGGGGCACGTGGACATCGCCGTGCGCGCCCGCGCCTTCGCCGACGAAGTGATCCTCGCCGTCGGCCTCAACGCCTCCAAGCGGCACGCGTTCGACCCCGCTCGGCGGCTGGCCATGGCCGAGGCGGCCGTCGAAAGGCTCGACGGCGTGCGCGCCGTTCCCATGCCCGGCCTTCTCGTGGACCTGTGCAGAGAGCTCGGCGCGGACGTCGTCGTCAAGGGGCTGCGGGGCGAAGCCGACTTTTCCGCGGAAAAGCCCATGGCCCTCATGAACCGCAGTCTGACAGGCATCGAAACGGTCTTCGTCCTGGGCGACCCCGCCTTGGCGCACATCGCCTCCTCCCTCGTCAAAGACGTGGCGCGGCACGGAGGGGACGTCACAGATCTTGTACCGCCGGGTGTGGCAGAGGCCCTCGCCGGCATTCATCGCACCGAGGAGCAACAATGACTTCACCCGACGCCGCCTCCGTCGTCGACATTCTGGACCAGCTGATCGACATCGTCCGCTCTGCGAGGTCCGTGCCCATGTCGGCCTCGGCAATGGTCAACAGATCGCAGGTCGTCGAGCTGTTGACGACCGCGCGCGACATTCTTCCCGATCAGCTCGTCGAGGCGGACGGCCTGCTCGCCGAAGTCGACTCGGTGACGGCGCGCGCGCACGACGAGGCCGCCCGCATTCGCGAACGGGCCGAGCACGACGCCGAGGACATCGTCGCCCAAGCGCGCGAGCAGGCCGCGCGCCTGGTTTCCCAGGACGCTGTGACCGTCGCGGCGAAGTCCCAGGCGCAACGGATCGTCGACGACGCAACGAACCAGGCCGAGACGATGAAGAAGGGCGCGGACGAATACTCGGACGAGCGCCTGCGCGAGCTGCAGGACCAGGTGGCCGAGCTCGGCAACTCCATGGACGCGCTTTCCCGCGAGTTTCAAGGGAAGATCGACGTCGTCCTCGGCCAGGTCAAGGCAGGGCGCCGGGTCATCGCCGAGCGGCAGGGGGAGATCGATCCCGTGGACGAAGGAATGGAGTACGAGGAGGACTCGTGGACGTGAGAAGCCCCTTCGTCGTCGATCTGGCGTCCCTTCCGCGGCAGGAAGGCGCTTCGATTGAGTGGGAGCGCACGCTTGACGCGCCCGCGGACCTGGGCACGGAGCTGATCGGCGTTCCCGAAGGCAGCCCGCTCGACGTGCGGCTGACCTTGCAGTCGGTTTCCGAAGGCGTGTACGTCGGCGGGTCCGTCGCCGCCCACGTCGTCGGCGAGTGCGCCAGATGCGTGCGCCGCTTCGAGTACGACGTCGACGAGGCCGTCGGCGAACTGGCGTTCTATCCCGAGAGGAGGCTCGCCCTCATCGAGGAGGGCGACGAGGAAGCCGAGGAGTTTCCCGTCATCGAGGACGGCCACGTGGACGTCGAGCCCGTCCTGCGGGACGCGATCGTCCTTTCGCTCCCGTTCACGCCGCTGTGCGAGCCGGATTGCCAGGGCCTGTGCTCCGGCTGCGGCAAACGGTGGGACGAGTTGCCCGACGACCATTTCCACCCCCTGCCGACGAATGAGGACGACCCGTTGGCGGCCCTCGAAGCCAAGCTCCGCGGAGACATGGAACGGTGAGCTATCGCGAACTCGTCGAACGGTGGGGCGTAGACATCAATCGCCCCCTGCTCAGGCTCGCCCTGACGCACCGTTCCTTCGCCTTCGAGCACGGTGAGCCGCACAACGAACGGCTCGAGTTCCTCGGCGACTCCGTTTTGGGATTCATCGCCGCGGACAAGGTCTTCCGCGAGTTTCCAGACTCGCGCGAGGGCGACATGTCGCGGATGAAGACCTTCGCCGTCTCCGAGAAAGCCCTCGCCTCGATCGCACGGGAGCTGGAGCTCGGCCGCTTTATACGTCTGGGGCGCGGCGAGGACCTCAGCGGGGGCCGGGACAAAGACTCCATCCTCTCCGACACCGTCGAGGCGCTTATAGCCGCTACCTACCTTCAGCACGGCTTGGACGTGGCGCGAAAGACAGTCGAGAGGCTCGTGGCGGCGAAAATCGAGGACGCGTCGCTTTTGGGGCCCAACCTTGACTGGCAGACGAGCTTCGAAGAGGTCGCGCACGAGCGCGGGATGATCGGATCCCTCCAATTCGAGCTCACGAGCGAGGGCCCCGACCACCGGCGCGTCTACACGGCCGTGGCATCGATGGGCGGACGCGTGTGGGGAGAGGGCACGGGAAGCTCGAAGAAGGCCGCGCGGCAGGCTGCGGCGCAAGTCGCCTACCGCGCGATCACGGCCGAAAATGGCGATTAACCGCGAATGTGTAATGCCGTTCCCGTGTAGGTATGATAGAGGCAGGTCCGTGTAAAGGGGAGTGTATGGCATCAGACGATGACATCAGAGTCATGATCATCGACGATCACGAAGTGGTGCGCCGAGGCATCGCGGAAGTCGTCGACCGCATGGACGGCCTCATCGTCGTCGCGGAGGCCGGAAGCGTCCAGGAAGCGATCCGTCGCGGGGAGCTCGTCCACCCCGACGTCGCGCTCGTCGACCTTCGCCTGCCCGACGGCACGGGAATCGACATCATCCGCCGCCTCACAGAGGCCGTTCCGGACACGAAGTGCATCGTGTTGACGTCCTTCGACGACGACGAGGCGCTCGCCGAGGCCCAGGCCGCGGGCGCGAAGGCGTACCTCCTCAAATCCGTGCGCGGCGCCGAGATCACGGAGAACATCAAGGCAGTGGCCTCGGGAAGGGTCCTTCTCGACGAGCGGACCGTGTCGAGGCGCAGAGCCGACCACGCCGACCCCACCGCCGACCTCACCCCTTCCGAGCGGAGGGTCCTCGAGCTCATCGGCGACGGCCTTTCGAACCGCGAGATCGGCGACCGCCTGGGTGTGGCAGAAAAGACCGTCAAAAACCACATCACCTCGCTCCTGTCGAAAATGGGGCTTCAGCGCCGCACGCAGGTCGCTGCATGGGTCGCCGGCCAGCGAGCGGCCGGTTGGCGCCACGGCTCGTAGCCGGCGGGCTTACGGCGGCATTGCGCGTGCCGTGCCGGAGTGGGCGGCCGCGATCCCTGAGGACCGCCTCTAAAGCGGCGACGGCAGACGGCGTCGGCCAGCCAGCCCGGCCTCATTCGACGAGCGCCGTCCATTCGATCTTCGTCCCTCCGCCGTTTTCGCCGCCGCTGCCCGGACGGATGGAAAAAGTGCCGTGGTGGCGTCGCGCGCGGGCGGCAAGATTCGACAGCCCCGAGCGTCGGCTGAGGTCGCGGCCGATGCCCTGCCCGTCGTCGACCACCGTGACGGAGACCCTGTGGTTTTCTATCGCGATTTCGACCTCCACGGATGTGGCTCGCGCATGTTTGGCTGCGTTGGCTATGCATTCGCGCACGACTGCGACGACGTCGTCGGCCACGTCGGCCCCGAGTTCGTCGTCGATCTCGGTGTGAAGCCCCCCGTCAACCGCAGTGCCGAGGTTGACGATCCGCAGCTTCGGGCGAAACCCCAGGAGCTTCGCGCCGTGCTCGACCTCTCGGCGCAGCCGCGAGACGATCGGCGCCGTCGCCTGCGGATCGCGAAGCGAGTAAATGATCTGCCGGATTTGCCCCACGGATTCGTCGATCGAATTGATGGCGTTGTCGAGGCTTTCAAGGGCGGTTTCCGGCGCGGCCCCCGAGGCCGCCAGGTCGTTGCGCACGGCCGTCAGCTCCATGCCCGAGGCGAAGAGCTGCTGTATGGCCAGATCGTGGAGGTCGCGCGAGATCTGGGCGCGCTCCTCCAGCTGGGAGGCCTGGGCTTGAATGTGGCGCGCGTCGGCCAGCTCCAGGGCGAGCGCGGCCTGCTTTGCCACGGCCTCGGCCATGGCGAGGTCGGACAGGTCGAACTCCTGTTTGTCTTGCGCGCGCAGGAGGATGATGACGCCCATCGTCGAGCCTTTGGCGACCATGGGCGCGTAAAGCGCGCTTCCGTAGGAGGCGAGCATCGGAACCTGCAGGTGAGCCTGGCGCGACATCGAGTCGATGATCATTCCCTGCCCGTCGCGGATGACGCTCTGCGCCCGTCCCGTCGGAGGAAAATCGGCGCCGACGATGTCGGAGGCGCCTTCGCCGTCGGCTATCTCGCAGGTCCATGCGCCGGCAACGCCCTCGAGGACGATGAGCGCGACGTCGGCCTTGGCCACGCGCCGCATCTCGTACGCGATGAGCGCGAGGACGTCTTCCTCGTCCTTGCCCTCGAGAAGGGCCGTGGAAATGGCGCGAGAGGCGGCGATCCACTGCGCCCTGACCACGGATTCGGCGAACAGCCGCGAATTCTCAACCGCGATGCCTGCCGCTCGAGCCAGCATCATGATCGCTTCGCCGTCGTCGTCCGAAAAGCCCCCGTCCTTGTGGGCGAGATAAAGGTGCCCGAAAGAGCGCCCGCGCACTATGAGCGGCACGCCGAGGAAGTTGTCCATGGGCGGGTGGTCGTTGGGCCACGGGGGATCGGGGAATTCCTCGGCGAGGTTGTTTCGGATGATGTAGGCGTCGTCAGGCATCTCGCCGAAAAGCCCGTACCCCATGGGGGGATGGCCGATGAGCCCGCTGGACATCGAATCCACGCCCGAATAGACGAGCTGGACCGTGTTTCCTCTGAGGTCGAGCACCGAGAGCGCGCCGTAGCGGGCTCCCGTCAAGGTCGCCGCGGATTCGACGAAGGCTTGGAGCGCCGAGTAGCGGTCCAGCCGTGAGGTCAGGTCGAGGGCCCTTCTGAGAAGCTCGCTTGGGTCGATCATCGGCTGCTCTCCTCTCGTGAAAGCGACCATCGGTAGGCGGGAAGCGAAGCGGCGAGCTCGTCGTGGGCGCCTTGCGCGAGAACGCGGGCCTTTTCGCCGACCTTGTCGAGGACGACGACGGAATCGACCCCTTCGAGCGCCGTCAGGCGGTGTGAGACGAGGATGACCGTCTTGCCCTCCGTGGCTGCAAGGTCTCGGATGAGCGCGTCCGCCGTTTCCCCGTCGAGGTGCTCGGCCGGCTCGTCGATCAACAGGAAGTCGGCGGCGGAAGCGAGGGCCCGAGCGAGGAGGAGTCGCCTGCGTTCGCCTCCCGAAACCGTCGTCGCCTCGGCGCCCAGGACGGTGTGGACGCCGTCGGGAAGCTCCGCCAGCCACGGTCCCAGCCCCGCTTTGACCAGCAGCCCGGCGGCCTCCTCTTCCGACACGTCCGGGCGGGCAACCCGCAGGTTCTCCAGGATGCTCGTCGCGAACAGGTGGGCGTCCTCGGCCGTCAGCGTCAAAGACGTCGAGACTTCCGCGCGCGGGATGAGATGAACAGGCCTGCCGCCAAGCAGGACCGACCCCGCCTTGGGCTCGAGCATCCCGGCGAGTGTGTAGAGAAGCGTCGTCTTGCCTATTCCCGACGGTCCGACGACGGCGAGGGACGAGCCGCGCCCGACGGCGAGGTCGATGGGGGCGCTCAGCTCGGGTCCGCCCGGCCAGCCGATGACGAGGCCCTTCGCAACCAGGCTCTCGGCGGCGGTCTCCGTCTCGGTGGGGCTGGACGCGGCGAAGCTCCCGGCGGTCCGGCGCGTCGCGGCGCCCGGCTTCGCGACGTCCGCGTTCGCTCCGGAGCTTGCCGGCGTGGATTCGGCGGGATCGGCGGCCTGCGCGCCGTCAAGCAGGTCGAGTATCCGTTTCGAAGCCGCCGCCGATCGAACGAGCTGCACGGCCGCCTCGCCGAGGGGATCGACCGCTTCGAAGGCCGCGAGCGGCACGAGGGCGACGATTGCCAGCTCGACGGGCGTGAGGGCGCCGCCTGCCACTTCGCCTCCGCCGACGACAAGTGCGGCGAGGACGGCGCATCCCGTTGCCAAGGTCTCGATTGCCGAGAAGAGGGCGCCCGGCCTGGCGGCGGCGTCGCGATTGGCGAAGATCCTCCGTTCGGCGTCGTCCAAAGCCGACGCGAGAGCGCCCATCCGCCCGGAGACGCGCAGTTCGTCGCTGGATTCGAGCATGGTGAGCGAAAGCGCGGCGAGCTCCGCCCTGTCCTCGACCTGCTGGATTTCCGCCAGGCGCGCTCCGCGCATCGACGCGTACGGGCCGACAAGGCCCGCTGCGGCCAGGCAGCAGGCGAGCGTCAGGGCGACGGCGGGGGAGAAGAAGGCGACGACTGCCACGCTTGCCGCCGAGGCGAAGACCGCCACGGCGATGGGCAGCAAAGCGCGCACCACGAGGTCGCCGACGGCCTCGACGTCCCTGCCCGTGCGCGCCAAAAGGTCGCCCCGACGTATCCGCGTCACCCTGTCGATGCGCGAGTCGGCGAGCCTCGAGTAGACGGCCGACCGCAGATTCGACATGCCTCGAAGCGCCACGGAGTGGCTCGTCAGCTGCCGAAGGTAGCGGAAAACGGGGCGGCTCGCGCCGAAGGCTCGGACGATCGTCGCCGCCAAGGCCAGGGAGGCCACGAGCGGCGTCTGCGAGGCGCGGGCGATGAGCCAGGCGGAGACCGCTGCAAGCCCGACGGCGCACACGAGCGTCGCAACCCCCGTGACGACGGACCAGGCCAGCGGGGCCTTCGCGACGCCGAGCAGGGCAAAGACGCGCCGCAAGGCGATGCGCTCCGATTTGGGCAGTGCCTTCATCGCCCTCCTCCCGTCGACGTCGGGTCCGTCGCGTCGTTTTCCGCCGCTTCGGCTGCTTCCGGGGCCTGATTTCTTTCGGGGGCGTCGCTTCTGGCTGCGACGTCGATCACCGCATCGGCCTCCTCGATGAGCGCCGACCTATGGGCGACGGCGAGCACCGTGTGCCCCGTTGCGCGCAGCTCGCGCACTGCGCGTGCGACGAGCTCTTCGGAGGCCGCGTCGAGGTGGGCCGAAGGCTCGTCGAGAAGCACGAAAGGCCGAGGTTTCACAAGGGCGCGCGCAAGCGCCAAACGCTGTCGCTGACCCACCGACAGGCCGGCCCCGCCGTGGCCGATTCTGGTGTTCCAGCCGTCGGACAGACAGGCCACGACTTCGTCGAAACCCGTGACGGACGCCGCCCGTTCGAGCTCGCCTCCGAGGGGGCAGCCCATGTTCTCGAGCACGGTCCCGGGAAGGATCGCGGGCCTCTGGGGAACCCACGAGATCTGCCCCCACAGGCTTTCCTTCGAAATGCATTCGATCGGCGTGCGCCCGATCCTCGCGCTTCCCGACGTCGGAGAGACAAGCCCTAGGACGATGGCCGCCGCGGTGGACTTGCCCGCACCGGACCTCCCGCGGAGAACTGTCACTTTGCCGGGCTCTATGCGGGCCGTCAGATCGAAAGGGGCAACGGTTGCGCGTCCCGGGGAGGCGACGCTGAGCCGGTCGAAGACCACGGGCGAAACAGCCAGGTCGGGGCAGGGCAGGTCCGAGGCCGCCTTCCCCGGAGCCTCCGATTGTCGCGAAGCCTCTGCCTCGCCCTCGCTTTCGAGCACGTCGAAGACGCTTTCGGCGGCGGCGACGCCGTCGGCGGAGGCGTGGAACTGCGCCCCGACCTCCCGAAGCGGCTTGAAGCACTCGGGGGTGAGCATGATGATCGCGAGGCCGGAGAAGAGGTCGAGGCCGCCCCCGACCATGCGCAGGCCGACCTCGACGGCGACGAGCGCCGTCGACACCGTCGCAAGAAACTCCAGGACGGCCCCCGAAAGAAAGGCGACGTAGAGCGTCTTCATCGTGGTGCGGGCGTAGGAGTCGCCCAGGTCCCGCACGCGTTTGCGCGGCGCCGTTTCGCGGCCGAGCCCCTTGAGGGTGGACAGGCCGGCGAGAAGGTCGAGGAGTTGGGAGCCCAGGCGCTGCATGGCTCGCAGGCGCTCTTTTGAGTACGCCTGCGTCATCTTCCCCACGAGGATCATGAATATCGGGATGAGCGGCAGGCAGACGAGGATCGCGACGGCGCTGATCCAGTCCAGCCACACGACGGCTGCAAGCGTGGCCGGCGTCGCCAGGCACGTGAGGATCAGCTGCGGCAGGAACCTGACGAAGTACGGTTCGAGCGCGTCAAGGCCCTCGGTTGCGAGCGTGACGGTCGAGCTTGTCTTCCCGTCGGCGAGCCAGCGCTGCCCCCTTCCTGCCGCGGAATTGAGGACGAGTCTGCGCAGTTGCGCGATGGTTCGCAAGGCCGCGCGATGGCCTGCCGCCTCCTGCGCGTACCCCACGAGCGCCCTCCCCGCAAACGCCCCGGCGACGAGGCCCAAGGGCAGGCCGAGGCCCGCCGGGGAGCCGCCGCCCGAAACGAGCCGGGCGAGCGCAGCCGCCGTCGCGCAGCACTGGACGACGGCGAGGATCGTCGTCGCCATGCCCGCGGCCACGAGAAAGGCCATATAGGCCCTGGCCGGACGCGCGTGGTGCAAAAGTCGGGGGTCGAGGGGCTTCACTCATCTGTCCTTCGGTCGATTCCCCCGTACCTTATCGGACGACGGCGCCCGCCAGGGCCAGGCCCGGGCTCAAGGGCCTCACGCGTTCTCGAAGCTCCGGACCTTCTTCGGGTCCAGGCCCGGCGTCTCGTCGGGGATGTGCTCGACTGAGATGCGCCGCGAGAAAACCTTGTACGACCAAACCGTGTACCCGAGGACGATCGGAACGAAGACAAGCGCGGCGGCCGACATGATCGTCTGCGTGTTGCCGGTGGCCGCGGCTTGAGCGAGAGTGAGGGAGTAACGCGAATCCACGGATGACTTGAGGGCGTCGGGGAAGATCGTGGACCAGATGAAGACCACTGCCAAGGCGATGGCGACGAAATGGGCCATGAAGGCCGCGCCCTCGCGGTCCTTGTAGAGGAATGCCGCCGCTGTGACGAGGCTCAGCGCACACAAAGCCAGGGGAAGGATCGAAATCGCGTTGTTCGTATAGGCGAATTGCGCCCACAGGGCCCACACGGCCGTGGCGGACGTCGAAGCCAGAATGGACTTCTTCGCGAAGGCGCGGGCCCGCTTCCGGAGGTCGCCCGAGGTCTTCAACGTGAGGAAAATCGCGCCGTGGGAAAGGAAGAGGCTTACGGTCACGATTCCGCCGAGCACCGTGAAAGGGGTGATGAGCGAGAAGAATCCGCCCGTGAGGTAGTGGTAGTTGTCAGCCAGCGAGCTCGCGGCGTCCTGAGGCGCGACGGGCACAAAGGCGCCGTCGTCGTAGTGGCCCACCTCGATGTGCATTCCTTGAACCAGGTTGGCGAAGGCGACTCCCCACAGGAAAGAGACGACCCAGGCCGAGACGGTGTGGGCTGTGTCCCAGCGGTTGCGCCACGCCTCGGTGTCGATCATTTTTCGCCATTCGATGGCGCAGACGCGGACGATGAGGCAGACCAAAATGAGCATGAGCGCGAGGTACATGCCCGAGAACATCGTCGCGTACCACTCGGGGAAGGCGGCGAATGTGGCGCCTCCCGCGGTGAGGACCCAAACTTCGTTTCCGTCCCAGTGCGGGCCGATGGAGCTGAGCGCGACGCGCCGTTCTTTCGACGTTTTGGGAAGGACCTTCAGCAGCATCGCGACGCCGAAGTCGAATCCTTCCAGCGCGAGGTAGCCGATCCACAGCACCGCGACGACGGAGAACCAGAGAAGCTGAATGGTTGTCAGTTCCACGATCGTTCCTTTCAGTACGCGAAGGTCATGGGGGCGGACTCGTTGAGCTTCACGGTCTTCTTGCGGGTGTCGATGCCCTCCAGCGCATAACGCCGCAGCAGCGCGATCCAAACGACCCCCAGAGCGCTGTAAAGGAGGGTGAAGACAGCCATCGACGTGAGCACGGTCCCCCCGCTCACGGAGTTCGACAGGCCCTGGTTGGTCATCAGCATGATGCCGTTCTCACCGGGATTGACGATCCACGGCTGGCGCCCCATCTCCGTCAGCAGCCAGCCGAAGGAGTTGCCGAGGAAAGGCAGGGGAATGGCCAAAAGCCAGAGTCTGCCCATTCTCTCGGACTTCTCGACCTTGTTTCCGCGCAGCGAGTAGAGGCCGAAGATCGACATCGCCAGTCCCAGGAAGCCGATGCCCATCATGGCTCTGAAGGACCAGAAGGTGACCGTCAGATTCGGCCGGTAGTCCTGGTCGGATCCGTAGACGTCGGCGTACTTGGCCTTCAGCTCGGCGTTGACCTCGTCCAAGCCCTTGAGGAAGGATTCTTTGCCCGAAAAATGGTTGGTGGCCATGAACGATTCGAGCCCGCCGGGGAACGGCAGGGTCAGCTGGGGGCCGTCGCAGTCGGACGTCCACATGGCGATGACGAGGTCGTGGCTCTCTCCCGATTCGCACACGCCCATCATCGCCGCGGCCTTGGCGGGCTGAATGTCCTTGACGTGCTGGCCCATGAAGTGGCCGGATCCGATGGCGATGCACGACGAGACAAGCATCGCAACGAGGCCGACCTTGGCCGCGGGCTTCCAGTATTTGCGGGCTTCCTCCTCGCTTCCCGTTTTGCGACGCGAACGGGCCATCCACCAAAAGCAGAGCCCCGCCACGAGCCCGCCGGCGACGAGGAAGGCGGCGCTGATCGTGTGGGCGAAGGTGTAAAGGGAGGTTTCCGAGAACAGCACTCGGAAAAAGCCGCCGATTCCGTCCAGTTCGAGCCGTCCCGTCTGGCGGTTGACGACGGCGCCCGTCGGATTTTGCATGAACGAGTTGGCGGCGAGAATGAAGAAGCCGGAAAGCATCGTGCCGATTGCCAGGAGCCAGATGCACATGTTGTGGAGCTTCGGGGAAAGGCGATTCTTGCCGAAGATCCACAGGCCCAAGAAGGTCGATTCCAGGAAGAACGCGAGCAGAGCCTCGAAAGCCAGGGGCGCTCCGAAAATGTCGCCGACGAAGCGGGAATACTCCGACCAGTTCATTCCGAACTGGAACTCCTGAACGATTCCCGTCGCCACGCCCAAGGCGAAATTGATGAGCAGAATCTTTCCGAAGAAATCGGTCGCCTTCTGCCATGCGGGGTCGCCGGAGCGGCGGGCCTTCGTCTGCATGACGGCCACGAGTGTGGACAGGCCGATTGTCAGAGGCACCTGGTAGAAGTGGTACACGGTTGTGATGCCGAATTGCCAGCGTGCCAGTTCGAAAGCTTCCATCATTGAGCCTTCCGTGGGCATGGTCCGATTGAACTCTTCCAGTGTAGAACAGATTTCCGCCGCGATCTTACAAATCGTCGGGAAAGTTCTTGCCCGCTCTGCTAATTCATAATCGACACCAAAGCAACTTCCTTTCAGGTCGATGTGCTTTTCGGGGGAAAGACACCGTGGAGCCTCTTGAGAAAGGTGTGGTGTGGAATGGATTTCGCGTGTTTCGTCGTTCCGTTTCCAGATACGTATGAGACAATGCTTGTCAGCTTTGGGATTTCCCGCATAATCCCAATTGGAGAGGCCGCACTGTGCGCCGCAAGAGCGTCGCCGCCGGTGCGCCTGTCATGAGACTTCCGCGGTCAGCCGCGATACATAAGCCGGCGACGGCACGTTGCGGGGGTGCCTCCCGGTGGGAGAATACGTATGTCTGATTTTGTTACGGACGAGCGGGAAAATCCGCACAACGGGCCAGCGTCCCCCGTCGGCGACGGCCGGGGAGACGAAGCCGTCTCGAACAACGACGGCCAAGGCGGGACGGGTCAAGAAGGACAGGGCGAAAACGGAGGAAAGGCGGTTCGCTCCGCCCGCGTGCGGCGGCCCGCTGCGCGCACCCGGCGCAGAGCCTCCGATTCCGAACAGGCCGACGTCGAATCGACGGCGGATGCCACTAGCGCCGTCGCCCAATCGCTTGCGGAGCTGGAGCCCAAGCGCAGGCCTCGCAGAAGGGCTCCTTCCAAAGAAGTCGTAGAATCGCTTGAGATCATCGCCGAAGGCGCCTCAGATCCCGGCGCGGCCGCGCGCTCTGCGGGATCGCCCCCGCAGTTCTCGTCGCCGGAGGATTCCGTTCCCGGAGACACCCCGCCGATGGGAATGACCGCCCTGCTTTTCCAGGAACCCGACGTCAGCAAGGTGCGCGTTCGCAAGCGCAAGTCCGCCGAGGAGCCGTCGGAGCCGGCGTCGGCCCCTTCTCGAGCCAGGAAGCGGGCCTCGGCGAAATCCGATCCCGAGCAGAAGGCGGAGAAGAAGGGCGAGCGCGACGCGGGCGAGGGCTCCGAGCGCTCGCCCGCGGAGCAGGAGGGCTCCGAGCCGCGGCGTCGCAAGCGCGGAACGAGGGGGCGGCGCAAGAACGCCTCCGAGGACGTCCAGGCGGCGGAAGAGAAGCCTGAGCCTTCCAAGCTGAAAGACGCGAAGGCCAAGGACGCCGGCGATTCGGCGGCGGAGGCAGGGACGCGTCGGCGACGTCGGCGCGCTCGCTCGGCGGACTCGGCCTCCGACGAGGTCAGCATTCCCAAGGGCTCGACTCGGCTCGAAGCCAAGCGGCAGCGCCGCCGAGAAGGCCGCGAGGCGGGCAGGCGCCGTCACTCCATCACGGAGTCCGAGTACTTGGCGCGGCGCGAATCGGTCAAGCGCGAAATGCTCATTCGCGAGCAGGACGGGCTCAACCAGATTGCCGTTTTGGAAGACGACGTTCTCGTCGAACACTACGTCGCCCGCCACACGCAGGTCTCGATGGTTGGAAACGTCTACCTTGGCAGGGTCCAGAACGTGCTTCCGTCGATGGAGGCGGCGTTCGTCGACATCGGCAAGGGCCGAAACGCCGTCCTCTACGCCGGCGAGGTCAATTGGGAGGCCGCCGGGCTGGAGGGAAAGCCCCGCCGCATCGAACAGGCTCTCAAATCTGGCGACACGGTCGTCGTCCAGGTGACGAAGGATCCGATCGGTCACAAGGGCGCCCGCCTGACCGCGCAGATCACCCTCGCCGGCCGCCATCTCGTCCTCGTCCCTTCGGGTGCGATGACTGGGATTTCCCGCAAACTTCCGGACAAAGAGCGGCAGAGGCTCAAGCGTCTGCTGCGCGAGATCGTCCCCGCCGAGCACGGCGTCATCGTCCGCACGGCGGCCGAGGGCACGTCCGAGGAGCAGCTGCGGGCCGACGTCGAGCGGCTCGCGAAGACCTGGCAGGACATTCAGGCGAAGGCGAAGAACACCAAAGGGGCGCCGATGCTCCTCAAGGGGGAGCCGGAGCTCGCCGTCCGGGTGGTCCGAGACATCTTCAACGAGGATTTCCAGTCTCTGAAGATCCAGGGGGCCAAGGCGTGGCGTACGATCTCCGAGTACGTGGCCGAGCTTTCCCCCGAGCTGTCCCAGCGCCTGGAGCACTGGACCGGGGCCTCGGACATTTTCGCCTCTCACAGAGTCGACGAGCAGCTGGCCAAGGCATTCGACAGGAAGGTGTGGCTGCCGTCGGGCGGAACGCTGGTCATCGACCGGACCGAGGCGATGACCGTCATCGACGTCAACACCGGCAAGTTCACAGGCGCCGGGGGCACCCTTGAGGAGACGGTGACGAGGAACAACCTCGAGGCGGCCGAGGAGATCGTCCGTCAGCTTCGTCTGCGCGACATCGGCGGGATCATCGTCATCGACTTCATCGACATGGTGCTGGAGGCCAACCGCGAGCTCGTCCTTCGCAGGCTCGTCGAATGCCTTGGGCGCGACCGCACGCGCCACCAAGTCGCCGAAGTCACGTCTCTCGGCCTCGTCCAGATGACCCGCAAGAGGGTCGGGCAGGGGCTCGTCGAGGCTTTCTCGACCGTGTGCGAGGCGTGCGAGGGACGCGGGTACATCATCCACACGAATCCCGTCGAGAGGGGCGACGCAGGCGCCGACAAGCGCGCGCGAAACAAACAGGCCGCCAAGCAGACGGCTTCCGAGCCCCGAGACGAAAGCCCCAAGCACGACGACGTGAAGGCGGCGCTGCATTCCATCGCGGCAGCGGCCCAATCGAAGCACGACGAAAATTCCGAGCCAGGCGAATCAGACGACTCCGCGAAGGATTCGGCAAAGAACGCCGACGACGCCGAGGGGCAGGCTACCGAAGGCGGCGAGGATTCGAAGCGCGGAGCGGCGAAGACGCGCAATCGGCCCAAGGCTTCCGCGAAGAGGCAGGGGACGAAGAAGGCGAAGGGCGCCCAGGGCAAACGCGGGAAGGCGGCCGCCGCGCAAGCCGCCGAGGCGGGCCAATCGGACGGGGCGGGCCAAGAGGACGCGGCGGGCCAATCGGACGTTCCCGGCGAGGCTTCGGCGCAGAGCCGGGCCGAGTTTGCCGAGCAGGACGAATCTTTCAGCCCGGGCGACGTGCCTGAGCGCGGCGAAGCGGGCTCTGCGGCCTCGGAAGGCTCTAAGTCGCGCACAAGGCGCGTGTCCTCGTCGGGGACGATCACTCCGTCGGCGGGTCCCGCGATTCTCAGCTTCCCCGCCTCGTAAGGGCTTGTACGCGACGCCTTGCGAGGTCTGTGTGCGCGGCGGCTCGGCCGCCGCGCACGGAGGCCGTGTTCCGAAACCGGCTGTGCGCCTCGCCCCTGCGTCGTCGTGCGTGGCGCATTGCATAGCGACATAGGGCGTCGTCTGACTTGCCCGGCAATCGGTTGCACCAGTAAACTTGAGCGTCGGCGCGCTTGCGCCCCATTGTCAGTTGCGCCGCAGGAGCGAGCGCAGTCCTAATCAACAGAGATGAGCAGTAACGTGGTGTACGCGATCGTTAAGGCCGGCGGCCGCCAGGAGAAGGTGTCCGTCGGGTCCGTCGTCGTCGTGAACAGGCTGGACGGAGAGGTCGGCGACACCGTCGAGCTCGAGCCCCTCCTGCTCGTTGACGGTGAGAAGGTCACATCGGCTGCCGACGGCATCTCCGCGAAGGTGACCGCCGAGATCGTGCGCGAGGAAAAAGGGCCGAAGATCTCGATCGTCAAATACAAGAACAAGACGGGCTACCGCAAGCGTCAGGGTCATCGCCAGAAGCTGACCCGCTTGAAGGTCGTCGGAATCAAGTGACCCTTTTCCCCAACGTTATTCAGAAGGCAGGTTTTCGAGATGGCACATAAGAAGGGCGCCAGCTCCTCCCGCAACGGCCGCGATTCCAACGCTCAGCGCCTCGGCGTCAAGCGTTTTGGCGGCCAGCTCGTGAACGCGGGCGAAATCATCGTCCGTCAGCGCGGCACTCACTTCCATCCGGGGCTCAACGTGGGGCGCGGCAAGGACGACACGCTTTTTGCGCTCGCCGCCGGTCACGTCAAGTTCGGCACCCGTCGCGATCGCAAGGTCATCGACATCGTCGCTGCGGAGGCCTGAGAACAATCGAGCAAATAGGGGTGGAAGGCACGTCCTTCCGCCCCTTTTCGCATAGGCCCTTTGCATAGGAGGGGAAGATGGCCAGCTTCGTCGATCACGTGACGCTGCACGTCAAGGCGGGCGACGGCGGAAACGGATGCGTTTCGGTGCGTCGAGAGAAATTCAAGCCCTTGGGCGGGCCCGACGGCGCGAACGGAGGGCGGGGAGGCGACGTCGTCATCGAAGCCGACCCTCAGGAGACCACCCTTCTGACATATCACCACGCCCCCCATCAGAAGGCCCCCTCCGGGACGCCCGGAGCCGGCGACATGCGATCCGGGCGCAACGGCGAAGACCGGGTGCTCGGCGTTCCCGTCGGGACGGTCGTGAAGGGCGCCGACGGCGAAGTCCTGGCCGACCTCGTTGAGCCGGGGCAGCGATTCGTTGCGGCCCGCGGCGGCCAAGGAGGCCTGGGGAACGCAGCACTCGCCTCGCCCAAGCGCAAGGCGCCGGGATTCGCCCTTCTCGGAGACGCCGGCGAGGAAGGCGAGATCGTCCTAGAGCTGAAATCCGTAGCCGACGTCGCGCTTGTCGGCTTCCCGAGCGCGGGAAAATCCTCGCTTATCGCCGCCATGTCGGCTGCGCGCCCGAAGATCGCCGACTATCCGTTCACCACGCTCGTTCCCAACCTCGGCGTCGTGCAGGCAGGGGACGAACGCTACACGATAGCCGACGTTCCAGGGCTCATTCCCGGCGCATCTGACGGAAAGGGCCTCGGGCTGGAATTCCTTAGGCACATCGAGCGCTGTTCGGTGATCGTCCACGTCCTCGACTGCGCCACTTTCGAGCCGGGGCGCGATCCGCTCTCAGATCTGGCGACCATCGAGTCGGAGCTGGCTGCATACGCCCGACGGCTGCCTTGGGAAGAGGGGAGAGTCCCGCTGGCAGACAGGCCCCGCATCGTCGTTCTCAACAAGGCCGACGTCCCGGAAGCGAGGGAACTGGCGGAATTCGTGCTCCCCGAGCTCTCCGACTATCCGGTTTTTATCGTCTCCGCCGCGGCGCACACGGGCTTGCGCGAGCTTTCCTTCGCTTTGGCGGCGGCGGTGGCGCAGGCCCGGAAGTCTGCTCTCGTCGAGTCGAAACCGCGAGTCGAGGTTCGCCCCAAGGAGCGCGCAAGCGCCTTCACCCTCTCGCGGAAGACGAAGAACGGCGAGGACTTCTTTGTTGTGCGCGGCGACAAACCCGAAAGATGGGTCCGGCAGACGGATTTCGACAACGACGAAGCGGTTGGCTATCTCGCGGACCGCCTCAACGTGCTGGGCATCGAAGACGCCCTCGTGAAAGCGGGGGCGCAGGCCGGCGCGATGGTCGTGGTCGGCCCTGAGGATTCCGGGTACATTTTCGACTGGGAGCCGTCGATGCAGACCGGAGCGGAGCTTCTGGGGCCGCGGGGGACGGACCTCCGCTTCGACGAGCGCACCCGGGCTTCGCGAAAAGAACGCAAGGCGGCCTACCACGACCGTATGGATGCGAAGACGCAGGCCCGGGAAGAATTGCAGATGGAGCGCGAGTCGGGACTATGGACCGATCCTGAGCGATAAACCGCATTTTTTACAATGCTATATTGATTTAATGCGTGAGAACTTCCACATTGCGGCCTGAGGTCTTGCCATGTGGACACAAGGCTGTTTTACTTGCTCGTAGGTTAAGTGCTTGAGCTTTTGCCCGGTGCGGGCTTGGTTTCGAGCGTTGGCGGTCGGGTGCCTTCGTGTTTTCTCACGGCGTCGCTCGAACCCCGGTGACGGCCGGACCTCGAAGGATCGAGAGCGCAAAAGGAAATTGTCATGACAATTAGCCTTGCAACGAAAGAATCGGAACTCGACGACGCCTCCGCGGAGAGCGTCGCCGAAGCCGTCATGGGCGTCGATCTCTCGCTTCTTGGCGCCGTGACGACGGAGGCGTTCGCAGCCGCGCTTGGAAGCGAGATGCCCGTCGAGTATGCGAGCTATCCGAGAATCGCCTCGTGCGCCCAGGCCGCGACCCGCGGCGGGATCGACTTCGTTTGCTTGGACGCCACCTTTCGCACCCGGTCCGACAATGCGAATCAGCTCGACGCCGCCAGAGTGGCCGCCCGCCTGCTCAGTCAGCACGCGGGGAAAGTCAACGTCCAGATCCCAGCGGAAGTCGCGGTGTCGCGAGAGGGGATCGGGATGCTCGCCCAGCACGGCGAACACGTCGCGCCGACGGTCGAAGTGACGGAAGAAAGCGACCTCGACGGCATCGCGCGGCTGGCCGAGGAGATAGCCGCAAACGGAATGCCCGTGAACGTGCAGCTCGACGCTGAAGTCGCCGACGCGATCTCCCTGGGAACGCTGGCCGCCTTTGTGGACTGGGTGCGCGTCCGCACCGACGACCTAGAGCGGGCGCGCGACATTCGCTCGGAGCTGCGGGAGCTCGCGGCGTCCAACGGGCGGAGCGTGAGGGTCCTCGGGGAGCTGGGCATTGTGATATCCGGGTCGATGAGGGCGGCCAACGAGCGCGCGCTCCTCGTCGCGGACATGGTCGGAGCCCCCCTTTTCGAGGGGAAGGCCTCCGTCGTGGGCACGGTGTCCGATGTCGCCGACGCCTTCGAGCGCTGGATCGGCACTGGGGCGGCCGACGGCCTCATCTTCCTTCCCGCGTCGCTTCCCACAGATCTCGCCTCGCTCATACGCGGCGTCGTCCCGCTCTTGGCTGCGCGCGCCCAGATCGAGGCCGCGTGACGCGAGCCCGTTTGAGGCGGCCTGGCGCGAGCCGGTTCGGCGCGAGCGATTTAAACGAAGGGGCGGCCGACGCGCCGCGCCGACCGCCCCAAGGGCGTGCAAAGGCCGATCAGCCTTTCATTTCGTTGATCTTGGCGCGCACCTCGTCCATGTCGAGCTCCTTGACCTGTTTGATGAGGTCCTCGAGGGAAGCCTTGGGGAGGGCTCCGGCCTGAGAGAAAACGCGGACGCCGTCGCGGAAGGCCATGACCGTGGGAATCGAGGTGATTCCGAATTCGCCGGCGAGCGCCTGCTGGTCCTCGGTGTCGACTTTGCCGAACACGACGTCGGGATGGGCTTCCGAAGCCGCCTCGAAAACGGGCCCGAACTGACGGCACGGGCCGCACCACGAGGCCCAAAAGTCGAGCAGGACGATTCCCTCCTTGATCGTGTCGTTGAAGTTGTCGATCGTGACGGCTTGAGTTGCCATTGCCTGTTGCCTTTCGTTTAGGTCCTGTACGGATAAGTCAACGTTGCCTCCGTCCACACTATTCCCCGGTGCGCGGGCGCCTCGCGGCTATGCGCTAGCAGCGGAATCGACGGAGAGAGAAACAAAGCCGAGCGGCGTAGGCTTTCGTACATGGCATATGCGAACAGAGAGGCTGCGCGGAGGGCCGCGGAGGCGGTTTTCGCGTCGAAGGCGGAAGAAGGCGGCCGTGCCTAAGACCGACGTTCAGGTTCCTATCGACGTCGTCCCCGGAAGGAAACGGCGCATCGGGATAATGGGCGGCACGTTCGACCCCATTCACCACGGGCATCTAGTTGCGGCTTCGGAGGTGCTGAGCGTTTTCAACCTAGACGAGGTCGTTTTCGTGCCCACCGGGAGGCAGCCGTACAAACGCGACCGAAAGGTGACGTTGGCGGAACACCGCTATTTGATGGCGGTCATCGCGACGGCTTCGAATCCGCGGTTCTCGGTTTCCCGCGTCGACATCGAGCGCGGCGGGACGACATACACGATCGACACCCTTCGCGATCTGCGAAAGGCGTACCCAGACGCGGATTTTTTCTTTATCACGGGCGCCGACGTGCTTCCGCAGATCCTCGAATGGAAAGACTCGGAGGATCTGTGGTCTATGGCTCATTTCGTTGGAGTGACGCGGGCCGGACACCAGCTGGACACTACGGGTCTGCCCCCCGAGGGAATTACGCTGATGGAGGTCCCGGCCATGGCGATTTCTTCCACGGATTGCCGCGCGCGCGTGGCTTCTGGCGTTCAGCCGTGGTATCTAGTCCCCGACGGCGTGGTTCAGTACATTGCCAAATATCGGCTCTACAAGGCGGGCTGACGTGCGGGAGACCTGGCGAGGCTTTGGGCGAAACGCCGATGTAAAGTCGGAATATCCGCGTTAGTCGGATAAACTGAAACCCTTGAACGACGTCTCTGAGGCGTTGGCGTCGGGATAAACGCCGCCCAGGGCAGCGGGAAGGAATATGTATGAGTGACGAACAGCCGAGGATGTCACGGCGCGAAATGAGGGCAAAGGGCCTTCTCGCGCCGATCCTAGACGGCGCGTCCCCACTTGACGATCTCACCCCCACCGCGGAGATACGTCTCAAGCGCCTGACGCGCAAAGAGATGCGTGAACGTGAGGCGGGGCTGACGCGAGAAGATTCCGGAAGCTCGGCTTCCGACGGACATGGACAGACCGCTTCCACAGGCGGTTCGACGGAGGGCGTCGGCGCGCACGGACGTTTCCCGTCGGCGATTCCCGAAAGGGCCGGCAGCGCACACGAGCCGGCGTCGAGGGCGTCGCATGTGGATTCAAGCAGGACTTCGACGCACCACGGCGGGCATGCGGCCCCTGCAGAGGGGTTTTCTACGACGGGCAACATCACCCCCGTCGCGACGGTGGCCGCGGCGGAGGTCGGGCTCGTCGAGGGCCGCTGGCCGGCAGAGGCCGACGACAAAGACGGCAAAGGCACGTCAGGCGGGCCAGGCGGCTCGCCCGTCGCCGGAGGCCGGAAGCCGGGCGCGGACTCGATCGCTTTGTCCGAGGGGACCGGCTCTTTTGCCGGCGTCGTTCCCGGTACGCCCGACGAAACGCATAGGGGGACGGATTCGGCAGACGGACCTTCCCAGGCAGACGGCCGCCAGGCGGGCACGCCGTTCCGGAACCAGCCGAGCTCTTCCCAATCGACGACGGGAACGATTCAGCCGACGCCGCCGAGTCCGTTCCAATCGATTCCAAGCGCGGCCCAGCCGACGCCCAGCGGGTCCCATGCTTCGCCGAATGCGACTCAATCCTTCGCCAGCCCGATGTCCTCTCGTGAGAACGAGACTGAGGCGTTCGACGCAGCCGGGCGCAGTTCCGTCTTCTCCCGTTTCGACGGCAGCGGCGTCGGCACGGCCGAAGGCCCCGACACCAAGGACCGCCAGACCAGCCGTTTCCCGGAGGCGAACGAGGGCGAGTCCGCCCCGTCCCGCCCCACGACCGAGGAGCAATACGATCCGCGGGCCTCGCTCAAGGCGCCTTTGCTGGAGAGGCTGCGGCGCGAAAGCGAGCCGGGCAGCGAGGAGAAGTATTCCGATTTCGCGCCAGTTCCGACCCCCGCCGGCGAAGTGAGGTCGATCGATCCCGAAGCCGGCTCCGCGGCAGTCGAGAGCGAGTACGAGGAGCAGCTCGGAGACATCGCCGAGGAGGATGAGAAGCCCCGTGGATGGCTCATGACAATCGTGGCGATCCTCATCGGCCTGCTGGTCGGCCTCGCCGTCGGCCTCATCGTCCGCAATTTCGTCGCATCCGGCAGCGACGTGCAACCTGCGCTCGAGGCCGCGGCGACAGTTGCCCCGCCCGGTTTCGGGGTGTGATGTGGCGGCCTCCGAAGAGTCACTGGAGTGGGCGAGAATAGCCGCCCGGGCCGCGGCCGAGCTTAAAGCGACGACCGTTGCGGCGATCGACGTCTCCGAGCGGCTTGTGCTCACGGAAGTGTTCCTCGTCGTCTCCGGTTCGACCGACCGGCAGGTGAGGTCTCTTGTCGACGCGGTGGACGAGGCGCTGCTTAAAGCCGGTGTCCGTCGAAAGCGACGCGAAGGGTTCGACGAAGGCCATTGGGTCCTCGTCGACTACGGCGACCTCGTGGTTCACGTCCAGCAAGATGAAGATCGCGAGTTCTACGCGTTGGAGCGCCTCTGGGCCGACTGTCCGAGCATTGCCCTTCCGCTCGAAGCGCCCCAGGCATGAGCGCTTCGCGAGTGGTCTTGTGGCGCCATGGCCAGACCGACATGAATCTTACGGGGAGGATTCAAGGCGCCAGGGACTTTCCCCTCAACGAGGCAGGTCTGCGGCAGGCGCGCGAGGCGGCCGCCGCCCTCGCGCCGCTTGAACCCTCGCTTATCGTCTCCTCGCCGCTCGCCCGGGCGCGTCAGACGGCCGAAGCGCTTTCGGACGCCGTCGGAGTCCACGTCGAAACGGACGACCGTCTCAAGGAACGTTCCTTCGGACTTTTCGAAGGGCTGACCGGGGCGGAGATCGAAGAAAGGTTCCCCGAGCAGTATCGCGCCTGGCGGCAGGCCAAGGAACCCGAGGGCGTGGGCGCCGAACGGCAGGCCGACGTCGGTCGCCGGGCAAGCCGAGCGATTGAGGAGTGGGCGGCTAAAACGAACGGGACCCTCGTGGTGGCCTCCCACGGCGCCGCCATCAAACTCGCAACGATCTCGCTTTTGGGCGAGGCACCCGGCCAATGGATGGGCCTGAAGGTGATGTCCAATTGCAACTGGGTGATTCTGGAACCCTTGCGGGTGGGCCCGCCGGCCTGGCGCATCGCCGCTTACAACGTGGGCGTGGGCAAATCCGACGAGGTTCGCACGCCCACGCAGTGAGGCTTATCCGTGAGCGATGAGGCCTGTCTGCAAACGGATGAGGTCCGTTCGTGAGCGAGTGCGGCTCGTTCGTGAGCGGCGTCTCCTAACCGTGATTTGCCAAGCATCGGGGGAATCCGTAATATTGAGGAGTCCGCTTGGGGCTATGGCGCAGTTGGTAGCGCGCTTCCATGGCATGGAAGAGGTCAGGGGTTCGAATCCCCTTAGCTCCACCAGTTTCTTTCCCGCACATAAATCAGGGTATTTCGGCCATCCGCGATTGCTGAAGGTACGCCACTGTCTTTGAAAGCGGACAACGGCATTTATTCCGCTCAACGCTCTGCGTTTTTCGTTGGTCAGGACGGAATGTTGCCTGTCGGAAACCATTTGATCAATTCTCGGCTCTTTTGGCGAGGCCGTCTAGGGGGCGTCACCGCTGCCCTGATTGCGCAAAGAACCTATCGAACGATTGACAAGCCTTGGTTCACTCCGCAACGCTTGACGGCTAATGGTCGTTAGCCTAGATTGGAGTGCAGGCAATGCAGCTAACTTCTATTAGCCAGAAGGGTCCGTGATGACGCCGACCAAAGAGAGAATACTCAGAGAGTCACTGGCGCTGTTCTCCGAGAGGGGATACAGCGCGGTCCGCGTCGCAGACATCGCGGCTGCGGTCGGCGTCAAGCCGCCGTCGTTGTACAAGCATTACGCAAGCAAGCAGGCCATCTTCGACGCTTGCGCGGAGTTCTTCTCCGAAAGGGTCGCGGAGGTCGGCGTCGCCATTGGCCTTCCCGGCTTGGCCGGAGCCGAAGCTGCTTATGCCGACGTCGACGTCGAGGGCATCGTCGGCTTCGCGACGCAGCTGTTCGTCTTCTATCTGCAAGACGACGTCGTCGCCGGGTTTCGAAGGATGCTCGCGATCGAACGCCATCGTGACCCGAAGCTGAATCGAGAATTCGAGAGGCTGTTCGTCGATGGCGCGATCGACCACGAGGAGAAAGTGTTTGCGGAGCTCATGGAGGCCGGGCTCATCGAACGGCGGGACCCACACATTCTTGCCTTGCGATTCTACACGCCTATATTTTATCTTCTGCAAAAATACGATATGCGCCCTTCTGAAGTGAAAAAGGCCAAGGAAGAACTGCGGATGATCGTCGAGGAGTTCTGCTTCACTTACATGCAAAGTCCTGGCGCGCGAGGCGAGGCGGGCGATCTTGGCGAAAGAATGGAACGCGCACGGGAGTTTGCCGGAAGAAAGGCAGACATGCGAAAGGCTGATGGACCAAAGACGGACGTGCGGAAACTTGGCGCAAACAAACAGGGCAAAGAGCCGCACACACTGAAAACAGACACGCAAAAGCTCAACGCGCAAAAGGGGGAAAGGAAGCCATGAGTGCAGGCAAAGCCATCCTCGTCGCCTGCGCCGCAGCGGTCGCAACAGGCGCATTCGTTCGTGTGCGCCGATTGAAACGGGCTGTGAAGGACGCCGAAGGGCTTTTGGCGGGTTACGGCGCTGAAACGGCGGTGTTGAGCTACGGCAGAATCACGTACGTCGACCGCGGGCCACGTTGCAAGGCGTCGGATGGCATGTGCTTCAGAAATGAGGAGCCGAGCGGCAAGCGGTTGGACGTCAAGGCACCCGGCGGAAAAGGGCTGGACGACAAGACGTCGGGCGGCAAGAGGCTGCTGGACGGCAAGACGCTCGATGGCAAGGGCCGGAATCCGGCGGCGGGGGAGACGCTCCTTTCCGTCCACGGCCTCTATGGAGGCTACGACCAGGCGTTTGAGAACGTCGGAAGCCTGTCGTCGAGATATCGTATTCTTGCGCCCTCCCGCTTCGGATACCCCGGCAGCTCCGTCAAGGGAGAAGGCACGCCGAGGGAACAGGCGGAGGCGTACGCCGAGTTGCTCGACCGCTTGGGGATCGAGCAAGTTTTCATTCTCGGAGTTTCGGCGGGCGGGACTCCCGCGATCCGCTTCGCTTTGGACTTCCCCCTGCGCGCCAAGGGCTTGATCCTGTACTGCTCTGCCGCGCCGTGGAACGAGAAGCCTGCCAGGATTCCCAGTCTGATGGGGCCTCCGCCGATCATGAATCACGACCTGCCGATGTGGCTTGCTTTCCCTCTCTACAGGAGGCTCTACGGAATGGAGGCCGACGTCGTCCATGGGATGCTGCCGCTGTCGAGGCGAAAGGAAGGCGCCGACCTAGACGCCCGAATTGTCAATCGCGACATGGCGGTGAACTTTGAGGCGTACCCGATTGAGGAGATGCACGTTCCTGTGCTGCTTTTGCACGCGAGGGACGATCGAATGGCGCCTTTCAAAGGTCCCGCAGGCCAAGTGGAAGGATCGCTCCACCGTTACCCGAATCTCGAGACGAAGATCTTCGAAACGGGAGGCCATCTCATGACCGGGCACAGCAGAGAAATCGATGCCGCAGTCGTTGAATTCATCGAAAGGCACAAATAGGGAGGACAATATAAATTGGTGCCCTGGTCGGCCTGGCGGTTGGCTGGGCCGCAAACGCCTTGCGCGCCTACATCAAGAGTCCGATGAACTTCAGCGTTTTCATGTTCACGGTTCCCTTTGCAGCCTTCTTGATTTCCGAAAGCATCGAGCCTTTTCGGGACATGAAGGGATCAGGCGTGGTCGCCGTCGTAGTCGCAGCCTTTTACCTGACCTACCGGGGACCGGACACCATCAAGCCCGTCAATCGGTTCTACGGCCTGCCGATATGGTCCTTCGTTTCCTATCTCATGAACGGCGCGCTTTTCGTGCTCGTCGGGATGCAGCTGCCGAGCGCAGTCAAACGGATGGGAGAAACCATCGAGCGTTTCGATTCTTCATGGGGATACGGACTCAATGCAATCGCGGCCGCCTGGGCCGTTTCCGTGCTTGCCCGATTCGTCTTCGTCCACGTGGTGATCGGGATCATCCGCGCACTGGATCGATCCGAAAAGCAGCGGCGGCTGCGCACGACGTTCCGCGGACGAGTGGTCAGCACCTTCGCGGGCCTGAGAGGCGGCGTCTCGCTGGCAGTGGCCCTTTCGGTTCCCTCTGGCACATTCGGACGGGATTTCACAATCTTCGTCGTCGGCGGGGTCGTGATGCTGTCGATGGTTGTGCAGGGCCTCCTTCTTCCCGCCGTGATCCGTTGGGCGAAGATTCCCGCGGACACTTCGGAAAAAGAGGAGATTCACTACGCGATGAATGCGATTTCGCGCGAAGGGTACGAGGCCCTCGACGACATCGCGGCTCAGGTCGGAGCGAGCCAAGAGGCAATCGACGGCGCAAAAGCCGAGTGGAGCCGCTTTCAGAAGGGACTCGAAGAGGAAGCCAACGCCCGGAACAACCCCGATCTTGACGATTCTCAGAGCTATTGGCAGCAGAATCGCGCTTTGCGGCTGGCGGCCATCGATTACCAGCGGGAGGCCTTCAAGCGCCTGCGCAACGAGGGAAAAATCGACATGAACGTGCTCCACGCGGTCCAAGAGCGGCTCGACGTCGAAGAGATACGAGTCATCGGGCCGGTCGAGCTCGATTGATCGGCGGACGCCGCTCGTCGTCGGCCTTGTTCGCTTCCCGAAGAAGAAGCCTGCCCGGAGGATGGACGCATCGGCGCATACCGCGTAGGGTGAGCCGCAGAGGGCCGAGCCTGGAGACCCTATTCACCTGGACGACCCTGTTCACCAGTTTCCCGACGATTGGACCAAAGGATGAAAAAGAGAACGATTGCGGTGTCGTTTCTGCTGATCGGCGCGGCCTACGCGGCGATCTCCCGACTCGAAAGGCGCATCGACGATCGTTTCGGCGAGACGGGATTCCCGCAAACCGACGACTTGGACCGCTCCGGAGAGCCCTATGGCTTTGAAGGGGAGCCCTATGGCTTTGAAGAGGCCGACGGCGGAGACTCCGTCGGAAGGCAGGGCGGCGCAAAAACCGACTCAGACGGCGACATTGTGCGCAACGGAGTCGTCACCCACAGAGTGCCGGATTTCGACCCGGCATACTGGACGGACGAGAGAATAGCGAACGCCCTTCCGGCGAAGATGCCGACGATGCCGCCGAGAAAAATGCCATCCGACGATTAGCCGCAGTCGGCCGCGACAGAAGCCGCGCCTCGCCCCGCAGCTTCCAATCGGGGGTTTGAACTTTCCCTGCGGGGCCTTGAATTCACGCGGAGACTTGAGCTTCGAGGTCGAGCAAAAAGCGCTTGAGATCTGCCCCGCCCAAGTACTGGCCCGGCGAGCCGTCCGACCGAACGACCCTGTGGCATGGAACCACGATGGGCAGGGGGTTGGAGGCGCAGGCGCTGGCCGCGGCCCGTGTCGCCGAAGGGAAGCCGCTCGCCTCCGCCAGCTCCTTGTACGTCATGACCCCGCCCGGCTCGGTGGAAAGAAGCGTTTCCCGCACGGCTCTTTTGAGCGGAGTCCCGGGGTCGGCGCCCAGCGGAACGTCGAAAGACCCGCGTTCGCCCCGGAAATATTCGTCCAGCTGGTGCGTGGCAACATGGAGAGCGACGCTGGCCACCCCCGCTTCGATAACGCCGACGTCGGATAGGTCGCCGAGGACGACGTCGAAGTTCTCCCGGGCAAAAGCCACTCGAATCAACGCGCCGTCGGATTCGGCGACGAGCAGTTCGCCTACCGGCGTCTTGTGGATGCAGTAATGCAAAACGGACATTGCGGCCTCCCGATTCGGTTTTCACCATCCTAGTGGGTGTTCGCCGATCAAAATAGGCGAAGGAGCCGCGTGTTCCATCCGCCGGGCGAGAACACGCCCGTGTGCTCTTGAAAATACAGCTTTCCCTCGGGCGACGACACGGCGTGAGGAAGCTCGGCCCAAAAAAGCCCCGCCTGAGGAAAAGCCACGCGCCCAAGGGGAATGCACGGAGGAAAGTCCTGAGCCTTTCATTACCATGGAGCCATGAAGACGACGTCTCGACCCCGCGCCGCGTGGCACCGGATAACTCTGGGCATTCAGCTCGGATGGGCCGCAGTGTTGCTTTTGACTCTGTGTCTCAACGCCGTTTTGCCGAATCCGACGTGGTATGCGATTCACGTGGCCGGGCTCGGTCTTGTCGGCTCCGCGATTCTCGTGTGGACGTGGCATTTTGCCGACGCCCTCACTAGGAGCCAGCAGTCGCAGAGAGCGCAGGCGGCCAGGCTTGCGCTGCTGGCGGCGGGTGTGATTCAGCTCGGCGGAGCGTTGGCGATCACCGGCGGGCTTGCCGCGTTTCTGGCAATCGCCGGCGCGGCGGTCGTCGTTGCGACGATCTCTTGGCACATCGCCGCCTTGCGCAAAGCAATGTCGGGATCGTTCCTCGGCAGGGCCGCCGTAACCCTGCGGTTTCACGCGACAGCGGCGACGTTCCTAGTCCTCGGCGCCCTCATCGGCGTGTTCATGGCGGTCGACGTCGCTTCGCGCGATATCGCGATGAACTGGTGGAGCGCGCTCTATTCCAGGCACGACGCGCTTGCCCTGGCTCATTCGCTGTGTCAGACCCTGGGGTTCGTCGGTTTGACGATACTCGGCACGCTCGTGACGTTCGGGCCGACGATTGCGCGGGCGCGAATGACGCCCAACGCGGTCGCGCTGTCCACTCGTGCGCTGCCGTGCCTGGCTGGCGCGGTTGTGGCGGGAGTCGTCTTTTCCCTCCTCGACATGCCGAGAATCGCCGGTCTGGCAGTCCTCGCGTGGGTTGCGGCGGCCGTACTCGGCGTGCTCGTCCCCGTCGCCAAATCCTGGAAAGGGTCGATGCCCTCAGTGGGCGACGGCTGGTTCGTCGGCGCGGGAATCACGTGGATCATGGTCGCCGCGCTGGCGTGGGCCGTCCAGCTGCTTGCTTCGCCCGACGCCGCTCATGCGCGGACGGGAACGGGCATTCAATTCGCTCTCCTCATTGGGGCGGGGGCCGTTCAAACGGTCGTCGGCTCTCTTGCCTTCCTCCTTCCTGTCGTGCTCGGAGGCGGGCCCGCCAGGCTCAGGCGCACGCTCGAACGCATCGAACCCTCCGCGGCGGCCCGATGGTTCCTCGTCAACGGCGGGGTGGCCGTGGCCCTCGCAACCCCGTCGGCCCGCACGAGAACCGCGGCGTTGGCGATTGCATGCGTCAGCGCAGCTGCGAGCGTCGCCCTCGTCGCTTTCCACAGCCTGCGCCAACGGTCGCTCGATGTCGAAGAAACGCCTCCGCCGCCGGAGGGCGGGCCGAGGAAGCTTCCGAGGACGCGAATGGCGCTTGGCGCGAGCTTGGCGTCGATCGCCCTCGTCGTCGCCGTCGCCGCCGGCGTGGGAACGGGATCCGCGACCGACCCCGCAGTCGAAGCCGACGCCCCGGTGACCAAGGTCGAGGTCTCCGTCCGAGGCCTCGCGTACTCGCCTTCGAGCATTGACGTTCCGGCTGGCAACAGGCTCGTCGTGACCTTGAAGAACACCGGCGATCAGCGCCATGACCTCGTTTTCGCCAATGGCGCCGGAACCGGCGCCGTTGAGGCGGGGGAAAGCGGAACGGTCGACGTCGGCGTCGTGAAGGCCGACACAGAGGGCTGGTGCACGATCGTCGGCCACCGACAGGCGGGAATGGTCATCAAGGTCAAGGCCGTCGGCGCTTCGGGAACCCACGCTTCAGGCGGCGGGAAAGCCGGTTCGACGCCTTCGGGCTCCGTCCGTTCCCATTCTGGGCACGGCGGCGCGAGCCACGGCTCCGGCCACGCGGGAACGGGGGAGGCGATCCTGCCTACGTCCGCCGAGCTTTCCGCCAAGCCGGGAAAGGGCTTCAGCCCGAGCGACCCGGTTCTTCGCCCGGCTGGAAGCGAAAGGGTGCACAACGTCACTTTTGAGGCCAAAGAGGTGGAGAAAGAGGTCGCTCCGGGCCGCAGGCAGAAGGTCTGGACGTTCAACGGAGCCTCGCCGGGGCCGATTCTGCGCGGCAAAGTGGGCGACACTTTCAATGTCACGCTTGTCAACAAGGGCACGATGGGGCATTCGCTCGATTTCCACGCAGGCGACGTTTCACCCGATTCGCGTATGAAAACGATCGCCCCGGGGCAGAGCCTCGTTTACACGTTCACCGCGAAACGCGCGGGCATCTGGCTCTATCACTGCAGCACGGCCCCGCTGTCCGTGCACATAGCCAGCGGGATGCACGGGGCCGTCGTCATCGATCCCGAGGACGTCGATCCCGTCGATCGCGAGTTCGTTTTCGTCCAGAGCGAGCAGTACTGGGCTCGGAGCAAGGCCGACGCCGCAAACGCCGACGCCATCGCGCGGGTGACGCCCAGCTCCGTCTCCTTCAATGGATATCCCTTCCAGTACGTCCACCGCCCAATCAAAGTGCGCAAAGGAGAGAGAGTTCGCATCTGGGCCGTCTCGGCCGGCCCCAATCTAGACCTCCCCTTCCACGTCGTCGGAACCCAATTCGACACGGTGTGGTACGAGGGCAGGTATTCCATCCGCAGAGGATGCGACGGCTCAGGGCTCACGCAAGCCTCGTGCGATCCTTTCGCTCCGGGCAAAGAGAGCGTCGGCTCCGCCGGCTCGCAGGGATTGGACGTATCCGTCGCCCAGGGCGGGTTCGTCGAGTTTGTTGCACCCGAAGCGGGGACGTACACCGCCCTCAACCATGCGATGACGTACGCCGAGCGGGGCGCGACGGCGAAAATCGTCGTGTCCGACTAGTGCGGCGGCAAAGGCCGCCGCGCCCCGAGCCGTCGCGGCCTTAGAAGGAGGGGCCCACCGCGCCGTCCGGCCACGTCTTCTTGATGTAGTCGGAGACTTCCTTCGAATGAAGCAGCTTGTCGAGTTTCTTGACCGCTTCGATCGTTTTCTCATTGGCCTTCGAATTCCAGACAAGCACATTCGCGTAGGGATTGTCTTTGCCCGATTCGAGGTACAGCGCGTCCTTCGAAGGCGTTAGTTTGTTCTTCAGCGCGTAGTTGCCGTTGATGATGGCGATGTCGACGTCAGGCAGCGCCGCTGGAATCGAGGGCGCAGCATACGGCTTGAGCTGAATCTTTTTCGGATTCGATTCGACGTCGTAGATGGTCGGCGAATCCTTCTTCTTGAGGGTGATGATCTTGTTCTTCACGAGCAGCTCGAGGGCGCGAGCCTGGTTGGAGGGATCGTCGTTGATGGCGACGGTCGCGTTGTCGGGAAGGTCCTTGAGATCCTTGATTTTCTTCGAATAGATGCCCAAAGGCTCGATGTGGACGCCTTTGCCGTGCTCGAACGAGTAGCCGTTCTTCTTCGAGGCGTCCTCCAAGTAGGGGACGTGCTGGAAGAAGTTCGCGTCGATCTCGCCCTGGTCGAGGGCAGAATTGGGCTGGATGTAGTCCTGGTACTGCTTGATCTCGACCTTGAGGCCGGCTTTCTTGGCCAGATTGTCCTGAACGTAGTTGAGAATTTGGGCGTGGGGAACGGGCGATGCCCCCACTGTGATTGTGATGGTTCCGTCGGAGTTCTTCTCCGGAGCCTTGAACGACGCTTTGTCGTCGGCTCCGCAGGCGGATAGCGCAAGCGCGGAAACGGCGGCGAGCGCGATGAAAGACTTGAAACGAGACATGGTTTTCCTTAGGTCTGAGCGGGCTTTTCCCGGAAATGGAGTGGGCGTGCGCCCGAGGTTGGAAATGGGCGCAAGCCCGACGTGCGGTGCGAGGGTTTGTTCCCCGGCTGGCTTCCCCTCAGCGGTGATCTGCCAGCCGGCTGAGCATGTCGCCGACCCACTGGATCACCTGGACGATAAGGACGATGACGACGATGATTATGGTCATCGCATCCCACTGGTGCTGGTAATAGCCGTAATTTTGCGCCAGCGCTCCAAGGCCGCCGCCGCCCACGATTCCTGCCATCGCCGAGTATCCGACGAGGGTGATGGCCAAGATGGTGACGGATTGGATGAGGGCGGGGACCGCTTCACGGACGAGGACGCCCCAAAGAATCCATGTTCTGGAAGCGCCCATCATCTGCGCGGCCTCGACCTTGCCGCGCTCGACCCCCGAAAGATTCGACTCGACGAGGCGCGCGAAATAGGGGATCGCGCCCACCGTGAGCGGGACCGCCGTTCCCTGCCATCCGGATGCATTGCCGATGAGAGCCCTGGTCGGAACGATGAGCAGGAACATCACGATGACCATGGGAATCGAACGAGTCGCGTTGACGATGAAACCCAGGGCCGCGGCGAAGAACTTGCTGGCGCTGTCGGTGTTTTCCTTGAGGGTGATCAGGACGATCCCCAGAATGCCGCCGAAGACCACGGAAAGGAGGGTGGAGACTCCGACCATCAAAAGCGTGTCGATCGTCGACTGGAAAAGCTCCTGCTTGATCGCCGGATTGTCAAACCACGTGCCGTCGTTCATGCGCGCACCTCCGTTGCGACGTCTATGTCGGCGAATGCGGAACGGACGCGGGCGACGTCGTCCGGATCCACCGTCAAGGCCAAACGGGCCACCTGCGTGGAGCCGATCGTTTCAAAGGTTCCGGCGCCGATGTCCGCGCCGAGCTCGCGGGCCGCGTCGAGAACCCGGGCACCGGTGGGCTCTCCGGGCCGGGAAGTGAAAGCCACATCGACGACGGTGCGTCCGTGGGCGTCCTCCGGCGCCAGCGGCGGGGGCGGAACTATTTGCCGCGACAGGGGCGATTCGACGGCGGCGACGACGTCCTCCACCCGCCCGCTCGCCGCAATCCGGCCGGAGTCGAGAAGGGTGACGGAATCGCAGATCTGACGCACCACGGACATTTCGTGGGTGATGATTACGACGGTCACGCCGTACCTGTCGCGAACCGATTTGAGGAGGCCGAGGATCTGCTCGGTCGTCTCCGTGTCTAAGGCGGACGTCGGCTCGTCGCAGAGGAGGACGGAGGGGTTGTCTGCGAGGGCTCTGGCGATGCCTACGCGCTGGCGCTGGCCGCCCGACAGCTCGGACGGATAGGAGGTTCCGCGGTCCGAAAGGCCGACGAGGTCGAGCAGCTCGCTGACGCGCTTGGCCCTCTTTGAAGACGGCATGCCCGCCAGACGGAGGGGGATCGCGATGTTCTCTCGCGCGGTTCTGGCGTCAAGGAGGTTGGCGCCTTGGAAAACCATGCCGATCGTCCGGCGGGCCTCGCGCAGCTGGCCCGAGGAAACCGAGGCGAGATCGAGCCCGCCGACGCGGATGACGCCCTTCGTCGGCTGCTCCAAAGCCGTCAGGCAGCGAATGAGCGTCGACTTTCCGGCTCCCGATTCGCCGACGATGCCGTGGATGTCGCGCTCGGGGATCTCAAGGTTGATGTCGTCCAAGGCGACGACCGGCTCTTGCCCGCGCCGCGGGTAGACTTTGGTCACACCGCTCAGCGTTATCATGGTTCCTCCATCGGTCGTGGCGGAAGCACCCGGCCTCCCGGGTTGCTGCAACGTCGTCGAGCCACGTCTCTCGATTGCTCTAGATGAACTAGCTAGAAAGATATACGCATGGCGCCGACGTGTGCAAGAGTGCGCCATGGCGCGGCGGGGCCCTGGTTTGAAGACTGCGGCGAATTCGCGTGAAGGCGGGGTGAAAAAGTGTCGGATCCCACCGCGATACTTGCGGCATGACAAGAAAGTGGTGCGACCCCGACGGTCGCGAAGACGCCGATTCCCTTGAGTACGTCATCGATGCGCTGACGGATGTGTGGGAGCCTCAGATCCCAGTCGATTTTTCCTTCGTCGACTTCGGCATCGTGTGCGGCTCGGGGTGAGCGCGCGGCTCGGGGTGAGCGCGCGGTTCGGGGCGACGGGCCTGGCCGGGAACCGACGCGCGTGAGCGTCCCGCGAATGGCGATTCCGATTCCCACGCGTCGCAACCCTCCAAGCGCACGGGTTCGTTCCGCGGGCCTGTGAGAGTCGCCGACGGATGGCCCCATGAAGGCCGCCGCGCTGCGTCAATGCGTTACAGAAAGCGTCAATGCGTCACAGAGACGGCGTCGGCGACCGAAAGGGAGATGTCGGCCGAGGTTTGAGGCGTGGACACGCGCATGAGGCCGAGGCCGCGTTTGACGTCGGCGACGCTCACGCTTGCGCCGGGGACCAGCCCGATGCCGGCGAGTTCCTTCAGCACGGCCGAGTCGGCGTCGTCGACGCGGTGGACGACGCCGGCCTCGCCCGGGCCGAGCGACCGCAGGGAGACGGCGTTCTCAGCCTCGGGCAGCGAGCCGTCGGGGCGGGGGATGGGATCTCCGTGGGGATCGTGCCGGGGATGCCCGAGCGCGGCGTCCAGCCTTTCCACGAAGGTTGCGGAAACGGCGTGCTCTAGGTGCTCCGCTTCGTCGTGGACTTCGTCCCACGAGTAGCCGAATATCGTCATGAGCCCGGTTTCGATGAGCCGGTGAATTCGGACCATGCGGGCGGCTTCGTCCCTTCCGGCCTTGGTCAGCGAGACGTTGCCGTAGCGGGCGTGGCGCACGAGCCCCATGGAGACGAGACGCTGAACACCCTCGGAAACCGTGGAGGGCGAAAGGCCGAGAGTCCGCGTGAGGTCGCCTGGAGTGACGGGTTTTTCCTGCCACTCTCCGAGCTTCCATATGGCGCGGAGGTAGTCCTCGTGCGAAGCCGACAGCGCCATCAGCCGACTGCCGCGGCCGCGGCGATGTTCAAGGCCTTCGAAAACTTGCTTTCCCTTTCCTCGGCCGTCATGTCGCGGCTGGGATCGAAAAGGAGGTCGGAGACTGTGAGGACGGCGAGGGCCTCCTTACCGAGCTCGGCCGCGATCGTGTAGAGGCCCGCCGCCTCCATCTCGACGCCGAGCGTGCCGATTTCTGCCAAGCGCTTTGTCTGTTCGATCGGATTGCCGTAGAAGCGGTCTCGCGAAACGACCGTCCCCACTTTGACCCGGGGATCGTCGCCTGCCGCCTCGACCGCGGCTCGCAGCAGGCTCCACGAGGCGGTGGCCGAGAAGTGGATCCCAGGAACGACGCCGCCCACAATCGAGGAGTCGGTGTGCGCCCCGAGGGCGATCACGACGTCGCCGGGCGAGGCGTCGGCGGCGAGGCCGCCCATCGTTCCGACCCTGACGATCCGTTCGACGTCGTAAAAGGAATAGAGCTCCGTGGCGTATATCGCAAGCGAGGGCTGGCCCATTCCCGACGCCATGACGGAAAGGGGCTTTCCCCGATAGAGGCCGGTGTACCCGCCGATTCCGCGGACGTCCGTGACCTTTCGGGCGTCCGTCAGCAGCGCTTCGGCCATGCGCTGCGCCCGTTTCGGATCGCCTGGCATGAGGACGGCGGGCGCGAAGTCGCCTTTTTCAGCGGTTATGTGGGGTGTGGCCATGTGTGCCTTCCAAACTGATCGGGGTGCGGGCGGGGCATGGGAGCGCACAGCGGCGAGGTGATAGACTCCACCGGTACGTTCAATGCGGCGTTTTGCTTGGCATCTAGGCCACTATATCGCCCGTGGGGAGGTATCCACACCCCTTCTTTCGGGTAGAAGTGGCGTTGCTGACTTACGTCGACGAAAATTGTCCTTGGCCGAACGACGCTCGTCGGCTATGGATCGTCAAGAAAGGTGCGAACATGACTGTTCCGAACAACCCCGGCCAGGGGGGCTACCAGCAGCAGCCCGGTCAAGGGGGGTATCAGCAGCCCGGCCAGCAGGGATGGGCGCCGTCGGCATATTCAGCGGCTCCCGCCCCGGGACAAGACGCTTACGGTCAGCAGCCCGGCCAGGACGTCTACGGCCAGAATCCGCAGGGCTACGTGCAGCCCGGAGCCGACGCTTACGGCTATGGCCAGCAGGCTTTCCCGCAGCCCAGGCAAGGCGGCGGCTTCGGCGCGGCTTTCTCGATGAACTTCCAGAACAAGGGCGGCGTCGCCCTTGCGAAGATCGCTCAACTGGTCTCGATGATCGCAGGTGCGGGATTCGCGTTGTACGGTCTCTTTGATTTGCTCGCAATCGCCACGGCGGGAGGGGGCGCCGCCCTGCAGATCCTTTCGGTCTTGGCCAAAGCGGTCGCCTATATTGCTTTCGGACTTTTCCTTCCTGCCTTCAGCCGCGCCGTCCTCGAGCACGCCGTCAACGACAAGGAGTAGAGGATCCTTCGGATGGATTCCACGCTCCGCAAGGACTATCGGCTCATAGCCTTCGACTTGGACGACACGCTCGCCCCCTCGAAATCGCCTTTGCCCGATCGGATGGCCGCCGCCCTGCGTCGGCTTCTCGACCTGGTCGACGTTTGCGTGATTTCGGGGGGCCAGTTCGGCCAATTCTCCTCCCAGCTGCTCGACAACCTGGGAGCGTCCGCCGAGCAGCTGGGCAGGCTGCATCTCATGCCCACTTGCGGCACCCGCTACATGCGTTGCATCGACGGGCAGTGGGTTGAAATCTACGCCAGGGACCTCACGGCCCACGAACGTCGCAAGGTCATGGAAGTCCTCGAATCTCAGGCGCGCAGGCTCGGCCTGTGGCGGGAGGACACATGGGGCCCCGTCCTCGAGGACCGCGGGTCTCAGATCACCTTTTCCGCCCTCGGCCAGGAGGCGCCGCTCGAGGAGAAGAGGGCGTGGGATCCCGACGGCCGGAAAAAGGAAGCCTTACGGGCCGCCGGAGCAGCGCTGCTTCCTGAGCTCGAGGTGCGTTCGGGAGGCTCGACGTCGGTCGATGTCACCCGCAAGGGAATCGACAAGGCCTACGGAATCGGCGAGCTTTCGTCCCAGACGGGAATCGCCGTCTCCGACATGCTTTTCGTCGGCGACCGCCTCGACGAGGGAGGGAACGACTATCCCGTGCTGCGCCTGGGAATCGACGCGCATCCGGTGGGCGGCTGGCAGGACACCGCTCGGTTTGTCGAAGAATACGCGGCTGCGCACACGCCAGGCGAGGCGGACAGGCCGGGTGAAGCGGAGTTGCAGAGCAGCTAGGATTTAAGCCGATGCGCGGAGCCTTGAAGCAACCGAAACGACGGAGGAGTCCATGGCCGACATCGACATTGACAGCCTGAGCGACGACGAGGTCGAAGCCTACATAGCCGAGGCGGAGTCGAAGAAGTGGAAAGCCTCGGAGCGAGAGCTCGCGGGCGGAGCGTCCTTCGAGCTTTCGATCGTCATGCTCGTGACCGGGCTCGCGGGGATGTGGGCGTCCTTCAGCCTCGTGACCGCCGAACGCGCCATGCTCCAAAACCCCGGGGGAAAGCTGTCGTGCGACCTCAATCCGCTCATCGGCTGCTCGGGTTTTTTCAACTCGGACTACAACACCCTATTTTTCGGCGCGCCCAACGCGCTGTTCGGACTCATGTTCTTCAGCGGCGTCGTCGCCCTCGGCCTCGCGCTCCTCGGCGGGGCGCGCCTGCCCTCCTGGATGTGGCGTCTGCTGAGCTTGGGAATGGCGGCAGCCGCCGCGTGGATTCTCTGGTTCCAGTACACGTCGATCTTCGTCGAGGGAGCTTTGTGCCCGTACTGCATCGTTACGTGGGCCGCCACAATCCCCTTGATTGTGCACGTTCTCGCCCGCAGCTTCGGAGCAGGCCACCTGCCCGCCGGAGACGGCGTCCGCAGAATTCTCGTCAAAGGCAGGTGGTGGCTCGTCGCGGCCGTCTACCTTGCCGTGGTTCTAGTGGCGGTCGTCGCCTTGTGGGACAAATGGGAGTACGTTTTCTGACGCCCAGGCCAGGGGACTTCCGACGTGCACCAGGGGCCGTCACCCGAGCCAGAGGGGCTTCACCGAGTGCAGGTCCTTCGGAACGAAGGATTCCCACGACTCCTTGAGAGTCTCCCGCAGGCGGACCATGGCCGCGTCGAGCTGTTCCGCCGGCAATCCGGCCCTGGCGTTCTCGAAGCGGATGTCCTCCTCGCTGGTGGCGGGAATGACGTGGATGTGCACATGAGGCACCTCGAGGCCCGCGATGACAGTCATCGCGCGAGGAACCCCGAACGCTTCGATCTGGGCCTTCCCGATGCGCTGCGCGACGACGCTCAGACGGGCGAAGGTCTCTTCGTCGAGATCGGTGAAGCGCGGGACTTCTATGCGCGGAATGACGAGGACGTGGCCGTCTGCAATGGGCTCATGGGTGCCGATGGCGACGCAGACGTCGTCGGCCCAGACGAACCGCCCGGGAATCTTGCCTTCGAAAATCTTGGTGAACACGCTCATGGCACGATTCTACGTCCGCGATCGGAGTTTCCACCGACCGTGATTCTCCAAGGGCCGGATCGAACTTCTCAACCGTCGGACGATTCGCGGACGACGCCTGATTTCACGGCGCGCGAAGCTCACAGTGGACACTTTGGGGCTCGTCGGCGGGCTTGAGTTAACCTTGGCATACCAAAATAATGAAAGGCGGACGATGAGCGGACAGGAAACAGGCGGGACGACGCCGCACCGGTACACGGCCGAACTGGCCAACGCGATCGAAGCGCGGTGGCAGGAACGCTGGGAAGAGCTCGGGACGTTCTACACCCCGAACCCGGTCGGCGACCTTGCGGGCGCGACGTCGGCTGAGAAGGTCTACATTCTCGACATGTTTTCCTACCCCTCGGGCAAGGGCCTTCACGTGGGCCACCCGCTCGGGTACATCGCAACGGACACGATCGCCAGGTATCAGCGCATGCTCGGCAAGAACGTGCTCTACACGATGGGATTCGACGCCTTCGGCCTGCCTGCGGAGCAATACGCCGTGCAGACCGGCCAGCATCCGCGCGTCACCACTGAGCAGAACATCGCGAACATGCGCCGCCAGCTCAAGCGCATCGGTTTCTCCCACGATTCGCGCCGGACCTTTGCGACCACCGACGTCGACTACGTGCGTTGGACGCAGTGGATTTTTCTGCAGATATACAACTCTTGGTACGACCCGGACGCCCCCTGCCGAGACGGTCGGAGCAAAGGCTCGGCACGCCCGATTTCTCAGCTCCGCGACGAATACGACGCGGGGAAGAGAAAGCTTGACGACGGACGCGAGTGGTCCGAGCTCAGCGAAGGCGAGAAGGGCGAGGTGCTCGACTCGCGCCGTCTGGCCTACATCAGCGAGGCCCCGGTCAACTGGTGCCCCGGTTTGGGAACGGTTTTGGCCAATGAGGAAGTCACGGCCGACGGGCGCTCCGAGCGCGGAAACTTCCCCGTTTTCAAGAGGAACCTGCGGCAGTGGATGATGCGCATCACCGCCTACGCCGACAGGCTGGCCGACGACCTCGACACCATCGACTGGCCCGAGAAGGTCCGGCTTATGCAACGCCACTGGATCGGCCGTTCGGAAGGCGCGAGCGTCGAGTTCGACGTTCCCGGAGCCGGCCGCAGGCTCGAGGTTTACACGACCCGGCCCGACACGCTTTTCGGCGCCACATTTATGGCGGTGGCCCCCGAGCATCCGATCCTCGGCGACGGCGTTCCCGGCAGCGAGGCCGACCAGTCGCGCCTGAACGTCCCCGAGTCGTGGCCCGAGGGGACGAATGGCCTGTGGACCGGCGGGGCTGCGACCCCGGCCGAGGCCGTCGCGAAATACCGCGCCGCCGCCGCAGCCAAGAGCGAGATTGAAAGGTCCGACGACGAGCGTGCGAAGACGGGCGTCTTCACCGGGCTGTTCGGAGTCAACCCCGCCAACGGCAAGCAAATTCCGATCTTCGTCGCGGACTACGTGCTGATGGGGTACGGAACGGGCGCGGTCATGGCCGTCCCGGCGCACGATTCGCGCGATTGGGAGTTCGCCCGCGCCTACGGCCTTGACGTCGTCAGGACAATCGGGCCGGCCGAGGACCCCTACGGCCCCAACCTCGAAGACGCCGCCTACGAGGGGGAGGGCGTCGCCGTCGATTCGGCCAACGATTCGATCAGCCTCGACGGCTTGTCGAAGGACAAGGCCAAGGCCGCCATGACGGCATGGCTCGAGTCGACGGGCGCGGGGCGGGCCGCGGTGACGCATCGCCTGCGCGACTGGCTCTTCTCCCGCCAGCGCTATTGGGGCGAGCCGTTCCCCATCGTTTGGGACGAGGAGGGCCGGCCGCACGCGCTTCCCGAAGACTGCCTGCCCGTGGAACTGCCGGAGATCAGCGACTACTCGCCGCGCACCTTCGACCCCGAGGACGCCGACTCTTCGCCGGAGCCGCCGCTAGGCCGCGCCGAGGAGTGGCTGGACGTCGAATTCGATTTGGGCGACGGCCTCAAACGGTACAGGCGCGAGACGAACACGATGCCGCAGTGGGCGGGATCGTGCTGGTACGAACTGCGCTACATCGACCCCCACAACGAAGCCGAGTTCGTCGATCCGACAAACGAGGCCTACTGGATGGGTCCGCGCCCGGACGCCGGAAACATAACGGGCGGCACCGATCTGTACGTCGGCGGCGTCGAGCACGCGGTCCTCCATCTCCTCTACGCGCGCTTTTGGCACAAAGTGCTTTTCGACCTCGGCCACGTCAGCTCCTCCGAGCCCTTCCACAAGCTTTTCAACCAGGGCTACGTCCAGGCCTACGCCTACACGGACGCACGCGGCCAGTACGTCCCGGCCGAGGAAGTCGTGGAGGCGGGGACCGACGAGAACGGCGAGACGCTCTACACATGGAAAGGCGAGCCCGTCTCCCGCGAATACGGGAAGATGGGCAAGTCGTTGAAGAACATCGTCACGCCCGACGACATTTGCGACGATTACGGGGCCGACACGTTCCGACTGTACGAGATGTCGATGGGCCCGCTGGACATGTCGCGCCCGTGGGAGACGAGAGCCGTCGTCGGTTCCCAGCGTTTCCTCCAGCGGCTGTGGCGCAACGTCGTCGACGAGCAAACCGGCGAGGTGACCGTGGCCGACGTTCCCGTCGACGGAGAGACGGCCAAGCTGCTCGCCCGGACGATCGCGGACGTCCGCAACGACTACGACGGGATGCGCATCAACACCGCCATCGCGAAAATGATCGTTCTGAACAACCATCTGACGTCCCTGGCCAAGGTGCCCAGGGAGGCGGCCGAGAGCCTTGTTCTCATGGTCTCGCCGGTTGCGCCTCACATAGCCGAGGAGCTCTGGGGTAAGCTCGGACATGAGTCTTCGCTTGCCGACGCTCCGTTCCCGGAGGTGGGCGACGAGTCGCTTCTCGTCGACGAGAACGTGACATGCGTCGTTCAGGTCCAGGGGAAGGTCCGCGATCGCCTGGAGGTGCCCGCCGACGTCTCCGAGGAGGACCTGGTTCAGCGCGCACTCGCATCGGAGCGGATCGCGAAGTTCCTCGACGGCGAGCCTCGCAAGGTGATTGTTCGCGCACCGGGACTCGTCAACATCGTCCCCTGAGGATCCATCGTCCCTAAGGAAGTGCCATGACAAAGAACGTCCCCGCGGTGACCCAGCACGAATTCGACGGGCTGCCCGCTTGGAAGCTGACCTCCCCGACCGGCGCCGAGGCGCTGGTCGCCGAGCGGGGGGCGACGCTCATTTCGTGGCAGCCTCGGCCGGAGGTCGAGGTCATAGACGGATACGAGTCCGCCGAAGAGCTCGAGGCGCAGACAGGGGACAGGAGCCTCGTCATGCTGCCCTGGTGCGGGCGGATCGCCGAGGGAACGTACTCCTTCGGCGGCGCGCGATACAAGCTCGCCGAACGCGCCGAGTCCGCGGGTTTGGGCGGCAGAGCCGGGGGCATTGACTTCGGCAGAGTCGGGCGGGGGCCGGCGCTTGTGCTTCGCGGACGCATGCCGGGCGACTCCGGGTACCCGTGGAACATCGACGTCACGGTGGTTTTCGCACTTGACGCCGGAATCAACGGAGAGGAACACCTTTCGGTGTCGATAAGCGCCGAGAACGCGTCCGATTCCGCCGCGCCCCTTTCCATGGGCTGGCATCCGTACATTAAGATGCCCGGCGTGAGAGGCATATCGAATCTGTCCCTCACGATCCCCGCCAGAACCAAGGTGCTGACCGACGCGCGGATCGTTCCGCTACCCGGCGATTCGGCCTTCGCGGGGGTCGCCGCGCCGGTTCGCTTCGACTACCTCGGGACGACGAAGATCGACCAGTCCTACACGAACCTCGTCCCCGACGTCGACGGAGTGGTGTGCACCGAACTCAAAGACCCGGTGCGCTCTACCAGGGTGCGCCTGACCCAGGAGCCCAGCGAGGCTCCCGTCGCCCACGTCTTCACCGGCGACGGGCTTCCCCGCGACGAGCGTCAGTCGATAGCCCTCGAACCGTGCTCCGCCCTTTCGGACGCTTTCCGCCGCGCCGATTCCTCGGTTCGCCTTCCATTGGGGCCGGGTGAGACCCGGACGATCACGGCGACGCTGACCTACATAGGCGGATAGGCCGAGCAACGGCTGCGCTGCAGGACGGGCCGCGCCCGGCGCTGTTGCAACCGCCGGTGCGCCGAGAAAGTGCGCGGCCGCGCCGTCGGCGTTGCGAACGGCTCTACCTGCGCCGCGAGCCGAACAGCGTTCGGGTGATGCTCGACCCCAGTGACCGCCCGATTGAGCGCACAACCGAATCGATCGCCGCCTCCTTGCGCTCTTCTTGACGCTTGGCACGGCGCTCGTCGGCCTTGCGTTGACGTTCGGCCTCTTTGGCGGCTTCGCGTTCCTCCCGCTCGGCCGCCTTGGCGGCGGCCTTCGCCTCTGCTTCGAGCTCTTTCAGGCGGCGCTTTTCGGCCTCCGCCGCTGCCTTCTCCGCCTCCTTTTCCGCTTTGGCCTGTTCCTTCGCGGTTTCGGCCGCTGCCTTCTCAGCTTCGACGCGCGCCGCGAGGAGCTCGAACGCGCTCTCCGGGTCCACCGGGTCCTTGTACTTGGCCATGAACGGCGACGCCGTCAAACACGCGGAGACGGCCCCGGGCGAGGACGGCCCCATGACCGCTGCGGGGGCCCACAGGCGCGTGGGCGCGACCGGCGTCGGGCGTCCTTTCGGGTCGAGCACCGTGACGACGGCCTCGCCGGTGCCAAGGCCGGGAAGAACCTTCAGGAGGTCGAGCGGCGATGAAGGGAACGTGTCCACAGTCGCCTTGAGGGCCTTTTGATCGTTCGGCGTGTGGGCCCGCAGCGCATGTTGGACGCGGGAGCCGAGTTGGGCGAGCACGTCGTCGGGAACGTCTTTCGGCGACTGCGTGACGAAAAAGATTCCGACGCCTTTGGAGCGGATGAGCCTGACCGTTTGAACGACCTGGTTGAGAAACTCCTTGCTGGCGTCGGCAAAGAGGAGGTGCGCCTCGTCGAAGAAGAAGACGAGCTTGGGCTTGTCGGCGTCGCCCACCTCGGGCAGGTCTTGGAAGAGGGAGGCGAGAAGCCACATGACGAAGGTGGAAAACAGCGCAGGCTGCGATCTCACGTCGGGAAGCTCGAGGCAGGAGACGACGCCGCGCCCGTCCGCCGACGTGCGGAGGAAGGCCTCCGTTTCGAAGGCGGGTTCGCCGAAGAAGGCGTCCGCGCCCTGAGCTTGAAGCGCGGAAATCTCGCGGAGTATCACTCCCGCGGTGGCGGGGGAGACGCCGCCGATTCCGGCGAGTTCGCCCTTGCCCTCCTCAGAGGTCAGGTATGCGACGGTCGCGCGCAGGTCTGCCAGATCGATGAGCGCGAGGCCTTGCGAGTCCGCCCACGAGAAGATCAGCGACAGCGCCGACTCCTGCGTCTCGTTCAGCCCGAGCACCTTGGACATGAGAATCGGGCCGAAGTCGGTGACGCTTGTGCGCACGGGGACTCCGTCTCCCGAGCCTCCCAGAGAGAAGAGCTCGACGGGGAAGGACGCGGGCTGCCACGGCTGACCGAGGGCGGCGACGCGGGCGGAGAGCTTCTCGGAGGCTTGGCCCGGCTCGAGCAGTCCCGTCAGGTCGCCTTTGATGTCTGTGATGAACACGGGGATGCCGGAAGCTGAAAGCCCCTCCGTCATGAGCTGGAGGGTGCGCGTTTTGCCCGTGCCGGTGGCGCCCGCCACGAGTCCGTGGCGGTTGAGCATTCCCAGGGGCATTCGCACGAGCGCGCGCGGTTCGGGCGCGCCGTCTTCGAGATATGCGCCGAGGGTGAGGGTCGGTGTGTCGAAGGCGTATCCGTCGCGAACGGCGGCGGCGTATTCGCCGAGCTCTTTTTCAGCGGAATCGGTTTGCGACGGCGCCGTCGTTTGCCGGGGGCCGTCGGGCTGCTGGGATGCGGGCGGCGAAGGCGCTTCCGATGTTGCAGAAGAGCCCCCGTCGGCTCGCTGCGGGCTTTCCGCCGTCGCCGCATCGCTCGGCGAAGCGGAAGGGCTTTCAGGCGCCGGGGAGTTCCCGGAAGCCGGAGGCGCGTCAGAAGCGGGGGAGTTCCCGGCGGCCAAGGCCGCGTCGAGCGCGGCTTGGGCGGCGTCGGCTTTCGCTTGGGCCGCGTCCGCCGCCGCCTGCGCGGCCTGCGCCCGTAGTCTTGCGAGTTCTGCGTCCGAAGTGCTCATGTGGAGAGTCTAACCGGGTTGCGGCGCCAATGGCGTTTCTTCTGCACAGTCGGCGGCGACTGGTCCACAGGTTTGCCAGACGCAGCGCCTGTCCACATTTCTGTTTTCGGGCGTGCCCGATGCCGCCGTACGGGCCAAGACTCCTTCCATGAACACTCCACCGCCGCGACCTCCGGCATTTCGCCGGCAACTGAAAACACTCCGTCGGCAACCGAGAAGTTGCCGCTCATTTTCGCCTCCATCGGACGATCGACGCGAACCGCAGTTCTCGGTCAAGCCCGACGACGGCGATCCGCCGCCTTTCGACATACGCGGCATTGTCGGGATTCCTGAGGCCGCAGGCCCTGCTTCTAGAGGCTTTGACGCGATTTCTGAAGCGGCCGCCCCCGCCTTTGAGGCTGTTGACTCGGCGCCCGGGGCCGACGAATTGCCGCGTCGCTGCGACGAGGCGGATGCCGCGCCGGGCCTCGCCGACACGGCCGTTCTCCCCGTCGTCAGATTTCAGGAGCCGAAAGGCAGAGCTGAGAAACGGGCAGACGACGCAGAAATCCAAGAAGCGGCGAAGAGACGTTCCTTCGCGAGCCTCGCCCTGGCCTCCGGGACGGGGGAGGACGTCGCAGCGCTCATGGGAGGCACGGGGGAACGACGCTGGCGTCTGAATCGGGACAACGCTCGGGCCGTTCTCATCGCGGTCGCGGTGTGTCTCGTGGCGGCGTGGGCATGGCTTGCGTTGACGAAACCCGGCGGAGACGAATCGCAGAGCAAGCTCGTCGAAGAACGGGGCTCGTCGGCCTCCCGCGGCGTCGGGCGCGGCAAAGCGAGCGATTCGTCCAAGAGCGGCGAAACCGGGAAAAAGCCCTCTCAGGAAAGCCGAGGCGGCGGGGAATCCGGCGGCGGCTCCACCGGCGGGTCCACCGGGCCTTCGTCGATCGTCGTCTACGTCAGCGGCGCGGTCAAAACCCCCGGAGTCTACACACTTGCGCCGGGTTCGCGCGTCGACGACGCCGTGCGCGCGGCCGGCGGGCTGAGCGAGCGCGCCGAATCCGCCGGAACCAATCTAGCCGCGCAGCTTTCGGACGGGGAGCATGTCCACGTCGCCGCCGCAGGCGAATCTGCGCCTTCCGGAGCGCTTGGCCCGTCGTCCGGCTCGGAATCGGCTGGCGGGGAAAAGGGCTCTGGTGCAAAGTCCTCGGGCAAAGGCGCGGGAAAGAAGGCCGCCCCGGGGCAGAAGGCGGGGGCTGCCAAGGTCAATGTGAACACCGCCGGCGCCGAGGAGCTTCAGACGCTGCCGGGAGTCGGCCCGGCGACGGCCAAGGCGATCGTCGCCTGGCGCGAGGAGAACGGACGCTTTCGGTCCGTCGACGACCTGCTGGACGTTTCAGGCATAGGCAAGGCGACCCTTGCCAAGTTCCGCGATCGCGTGTCGGTCTAGCGCGGTGCGGCAAACATGTCGACGGGCTCGAAACATTCGAAGCACGCTCAAGAACGCGCGCTGTCGCAGGATGTGAGGCTGCTTCCCCTGGCCTTTTCGGGGCTGGCGGGCGCGTGGGCGTCTCTGCATGCGGGCCGGGCGGCGGTCAGATGGGCCGGAAGCGCATCGGCGTGGCTTGCCGTCGCGGCGGCGACGGCCGGCGCCTTGTGGGCGGTCAAACGAATGCCGCCCGAACGGGCCGTCGCCCGGACGGCCGCCGTGGCTGCCGCGATCTTCATCGGATGGACGTGGGCGGGGTGCCTCCATCGGAGCGTCGCCGAACCGGAGGCGATGGCGCATGCCTACGGAAGGACGGCAAAGGCAGAGGCGACGGCGGTCGGAAGGGCGGACAGGGCGGGAGAGCGCTGCTCGGTGCTCGCCCGCCCAAGCCGCATCGACGCGGGCGGTGCGATGCGGCTTTCCGGGCACGTGCGAATTTCTCGATCGTCGGCGTTCCGTGCGACGTCCTGGGAGGGCAGAAGGTGAGCGCGGTCGGCAAGCTCGTCGAGCCGCCTCCTGGCGTGCGTCAGAGCGGGACGCTCTACGCGAGAGCCGTTACGGTCTCGGGCCGGGGATCGGCGGTCTCCCGAACGGTCGCCCGCATCGACGCGGCGCTCGAAAAAGTGCTGGCCGACGCCCCCGAACACGCCCGCGGCCTCATTCCCGGCGTCGCTCTGGGACGCGACGACGCCGTCGAACCCGGCCTCGCATCCGCCATGAAAATGACCCAGCTCACGCATCTGATCGCGGTTTCCGGCGGGCATGTGTCGATACTTCTTTCCCTCGTCATCCTCGGATTCGGGAGAAGGCGGCTCGCCGCCACCGCCGCAGTCTGCTTCCTGTCGGTCCTTGCACTGCTCGCGCTCGTCGGCCCCCAAGCCTCCGTCATACGCGCCGCGGCAATGGGAACCGTGGTTGTCCTCGCGCTCGGAATCGGCCGGGCGAGCCAGGCTGTGCCGTCGCTGAGCACAGCCGTGCTCGGCGTGGCCCTCGTCGACCCTTGGCTGGCAGTGAGCTACGGATTTTTGCTCTCGGCGAGCGCGACGCTCGGCATCGTCTGCTTCGCCGAGCCTCTCACCGCGCGGCTGGCGGCAAAGGCGCCGCGCCTGCTGGCCGAGCTCGTGGCCGTCCCCCTCGTGGCGCAGCTGGCCTGCCTGCCCGTTCTCGCCCTGTTCACAGACACGGGATCGATCTGGGGCGTGCCGGCCAACATGCTCGTCGCCCCGGTGGTCGCGCCCCTGACCGTGTGCGGGCTCGCCACCACCCTGGCCAGTCCGATTTTTCCCTGGCTCGCCGAGGCAGCGCTCGTTCCCTCAGCTATGGCGACGTGGTGGATCGAGCGGGTCGCGACGACGCTCGCGAAGTGGCCGGGCTCGGGAATCGGCCTGCTTGCCTCTTTCGCCTTCTGCCTCGTCCTCCTCGCGGCGCTCATTGCCCGCAAAGCCCTCGGCTTCGTTGTGGTTGCCGCCCTTGTGGCCGTCACGTGGTGGACCGGGCGGCGCGCCCCGATTGAGATTGCAGACGGCTGGGAGGTCGTCCAATGCGACGTCGGCCAGGGATCTGGGCTCTTGGCCCGGGTGAGGGGGAAGACGATCATGGTCGACGTCGGCCCGCAGGGAAAGGCCGCCGCCGAATGCGTCGAGGCGGCGGGGGTGGAGAAGATCGACATTCTCGTCCTCACCCACGGGCATTCCGACCACATCGGGGGCCTTCCGGAGGTGTTGAAGACGGCCGACGTCGGGCAGGTCTGGGTCTCGCCGAACATGGACCCCGAAGGCAACAAACGGTGGCTGGAGGCCGAGCTGAAGAGGACCGGGCACAAGCCCACAATCGTCTCTCAAGGGAAGGTCGACGATCCCGATGCGCCTCGGGTGCGCGTCATTTGGCCGCGCGCCAACGCCCCCGCGGGCGCCGAGCAGGCCAACGCCCAGTCTGTCGCCGTCCTCGTGGACATACCCGGCGGAATGCTCGTCACGGGGGACCAGGGCCGCGAAAGCCAAGAGCGCTTCGTTCGCGAGGTCGAACCCGTGCGCATCGCGGTGGTCCCGCACCACGGCAGCTCGGATCAGTCCGAACGGCTCGCCCGCGCCGCCGAGGCGAAGATCGCCTTCATATCGGTGGGGGAGAACAGCTACGGGCATCCCTCCCGCCGCGCGTTCGAGCTCTACTCCTCGGCCGACGTCTACGACACGAAATCGTGCGGGACGATCGTGGTGGCCGGATCCGAGGTGGCCTCGCGCTGCGAAGGGCCGCGAGGTTGAAGCTGCAAGAGGCCTGAGAAAAGCGGGACGTCAAAAAACGCGAAAATCAAAAATAGACATGAAAGACACCAAAATGAAAAGGACGCTGCGGAGTGAGCGAGGCGAGAGGGGAAACGCGGGATGGGCCGCGTGAGATACTTGTGCTATGGCTAAGACAGGCGCGCTCAGACACGACCGGATCGAGCTCGCTCCGGTCGTCCTGTTTCTCGTCGGCGAGCCCGTCCTCGGCGACAGGGCCGTTTCGCGGCTCATCGAGCGGGCCCTCGAACGCAATCCGTCCACCGCCGTGACGAAGATCGACGCCGAACAGTACGCCGCGGGCCAGCTTGCCGCAGCCGTCGGACCCTCGCTCTTCGCCGAGCCGAACGTCGTCGCCGCGAGCAACCTCCAGAAGATGAGCAACGCCTTCCTCGCCGACGCCCTCGCCTACGTCGCCGCCCCGGACCCGGACGTCGTGTTCATCTTGCGCCACGACGGCGGAACGAGGGGAAAGCGCCTCCTCGACGCCGTGCGCGCCGGCGGCTTCCAGTGCTGCGAGATTCCGGCCGTCAAGTATCCGAACGAGAAGGCCGCGCTCGTCCGAGACGAAGCGGCTCGGGCCCGCAGGCGCATGACCGCCGACGCCGTCGAGGCGCTTGTCGACGCCCACGGCAACGACGTCGGAGAGCTCGTTGCGGCGACGGCCCAGCTCCTGTCCGACGTCGAGGGGACGATAGACGAGGCGGCCGTGCGCACCTACTATGCGGGGCGCATCCAGGCCGGCGGCTTCGACATCGCCGACGCCGCCGTCGCGGGCAACGGCGGCAAGGCGGTGTCCCTCGCCCGGCACGCGCTGGCCAGCGGCGTCGCCCCCGTGCCCATCGTCGCGGCTCTCGCGTACAAGCTGCGCACGCTCGCCCTCGTCGTCGCGCGAAAGGGCGCGTCGGCCCGCCCGGGCGACCCGACGATGTCCCCCGGCCAGCGTCGCAGCGCCGAGAGGATCGCCGGGCAGTGGTCGAATGAGGCGTTGGCCACTGCGATCCAGGCTGTCGCCCAGGCCGACGCCGAAGTCAAGGGAGCCTCGAGAGATCCCGAATTCGCCCTGGAACGCGTCATCCTGCGGGTCGCCGCCGCCAAGAAAAGATGAGGAAGCGCCCGTCTGTTAGCTGACACGGGAATGCGCATTCTGAAAAAACGCGGCAAGATAGTAGGCTCGATCACAGTGGTGCAGAGTATCGCTCACGCCGACGGCGCTTTGCGCCGCACACGCAGGCGGTGCGAGGCGCCAGTGACGTTCAGCGACGACGCCAATTCGGAGGAGACAACGTGCTCATAGGAGTGCCGAAAGAATCTCGGGCGGGCGAAACCCTCGTGGCCGCCACGCCCGACACGGTGGGCAAACTCATCAGGCTCGGCTACGACGTCTGCGTCGAGGCCGGCGCCGGCGAACGGTCGAGCTATCCCGACGAGCAGTATCGCGAGGCGGGCGCCCAGATCGTCGACGCCCAGGGAGTCTGGGCCGCCGACATCATCACCTCGCTCGATACGCCAAGCGAGGCCAAGCTCCTCAACATCCGCCGGGGGGCCACCCTCGTCGCGAGGATGGATCCGGCCTCTAACCCGGAGGCGGTCGAGCGGCTTGCCGCGATGGGCGTCACGTCGGTCGCCATGGACGCGGTCCCGAGGATCTCTCGCGCGCAGTCGATCGACGTTCGCTCGTCGATGGCGAACGTCGCCGGGTATCGCGCCGTCATAGAGGCGGCCAACGCCTTCGGCCGGCTCTTCACCGGCCAGATGACGGCCGCGGGCAAAGTGCCTCCGGCAAACGTGTACGTCATAGGCGCCGGAGTCGCCGGGCTCGCGGCGATCGGCACGGCGAGCTCGCTCGGCGCCGTCGTCAGAGGGACGGACGTCCGCCCCGAAACCGCCGACCAGGTCCAATCGCTCGGCGGGGAATTCATCGAGATTCCGGTCGCTCAGGAATCCTCCGACGGATACGCCCAGGCGATGAGCGCCGACCAGGAACTCGCGGCCAGGGAGGTCTACAGCAGGGAGGCCGCTGCCTCCGACATCGTCATCACGACCGCGCTGATCCCCGGGAAGCCCGCTCCGCTCCTCATTACGGCGGAGGCCGTCGCCGCCATGAAGCCGGGATCGGTCATCGTCGATCTGGGCGCCGCCAACGGGGGCAACTGCGAACTGACCGTTCCGGGGCGGGTGACCGTCACCGACAACGGAGTGACGATCATCGGGTACACAGACCTGGCGGGGCGCCTGCCCGGGCAGGCCTCCCAGCTTTACGGCCAGAACGTCGTCAACTTCTTCAAGCTCGCGACGCCGGGCAAGGACGGCGTCCTCACGCTCGACATGGACGACGACGTCATGCGCGCCATGACCGTCACCCTCCACGGGATCGTCATGTGGCCGCCTCCGCCCGTCAGGGTGTCCAAGGCCAGGCCCGAGAAGGCGACACCGCCTCCGCCCGCGCCGACGCCCATACGGGCGCAGGAGACTCCGCCGTGGGTCAAGCCCGCCCTTGCCGTGGCGGGAGCCCTCGTCGCTCTCCTTGTGTATTTTGCCCCGCGGAGCATGTCCAACCACTTCATCGTCTTCACCTTGGCGTGCGTCGTGGGCTTCTACGTCATCACCAACGTGACGCATTCGCTGCACACCCCGCTCATGTCGGTGACCAACGCGATATCGGGGATCATCGTCGTCGGCGCGCTCATCCAAACCGTCAACAGCGACCCATGGATACAAATATTGGCGTTCATCGCCATAGTCGTCGCGTCGATCAATATCTTCGGCGGCTTTGCTGTGACCCACCGCATGCTCAAGATGTTCCAGAGGAGCTGAGAATGAACGCTGCGATTTTCGCGACTGACAACGCCGGAATTATGGGGATCGGCGGCGACAACGCGGCCGTCAGATTCACCGACCTCGCCTACCTCGTCGCCGCTCTGCTCTTCATCCTCGCCCTTGCGGGGCTTTCGAAGCAGACGACGGCGAGCCGCGGCAACATTTTCGGCATCGTGGGCATGGGGCTGGCGCTCTCCGCGGTCTTCATCCTCACGGTGGCCTTCAACCACTCCAATGTGCTGCAGATGTCGCTGTTCACGCTCCTCGCAATGGCCATAGGCGCCGGCATCGGCATATGGAGGGCCCGACGCGTCGAGATGACGGGCATGCCTCAGCTCATCGCCCTCCTGCACTCCTTCGTGGGCATGGCCGCCGTCATCGTCGGCTACAACGCACTCCTCGAAAGCGTCGACAGCAACTTCCCTGACTTGGCCCGCGGCGCGGCGCTGCGGGACATACCGGACATGCCCTTCCATCTGGGCGAAATCGGCCTGGCGGTCTTCGTCGGCGCGGTCACCCTCACAGGGTCGATCGTCGCCTTCCTCAAGCTCTCAGGCAGGATATCGGGCGCCCCCCTCGCGCTTCCCGGGCGGAACTGGATGAACCTGGGAGCGCTCATCGCCTCGATTCTTCTCATCGTGTGGTTCGTCAGAGCCGGAGACCTCACGTCGGCCTTGATTCCGCTCATCCTCCTGCTCGTCGTCTCGCTCGCCCTGGGCGCGCACCTCGTCTTGGCGATCGGCGGAGGCGACATGCCCGTCGTCGTCTCGATGCTCAACTCGTATTCGGGCTGGGCCGCGTCGATGGCTGGATTCACGCTCGGAAACAACCTGCTCATCATCACGGGAGCGCTCGTCGGATCCTCCGGCGCCTACCTCTCCTACATCATGTGCAAGGCCATGAACCGCTCCTTCGTCTCCGTCATCCTCGGCGGCTTCGGCTCGGCCGGCACGCTCTCGGGCCAAGACAGGGACTATGGCGACTACCGGGAGACGACGGCGGACGAGGTCGCTCGCATGCTCAAGGGCGCGACCTCCGTCATCATCGCCCCCGGCTACGGAATGGCGGTCGCCCAGGCCCAGTACCCGGTGGCCGAGCTGACCCGGCGGCTGCGCGAGGGCGGCGTCGAGGTCCGCTTCGGCATCCACCCCGTGGCCGGCCGCCTGCCCGGCCACATGAACGTCCTTCTCGCCGAGGCGAAGGTCCCATACGACGTCGTCTTTGAGATGGACGAGATCAACTCCGACTTCTCCTCGACCGACGTCGTCCTCGTGATAGGGGCCAACGACACGGTCAACCCCTCGGCGCAGGAACCGGGCTCGCCCATCGCAGGAATGCCGGTCCTCCACGTGTGGGAGGCGAAGGACGTCGTCGTGTTCAAACGGTCGATGTCCAACTCCGGGTATGCGGGAGTCCAGAATCCGCTTTTCTTCAACGAGAACACGCACATGCTGCTCGGGGACGCGCGTGAGTCCCTGGAGAAGATCGTCACGGAGCTCTGATAGGCGGAGGCCCGTAGAACGGCCCTGACCAGAGCAGAGCCTCGACGGAACAGGGCCCTGAGCGTTTGAAACTCCGACCGGAAAGGAATCCCCAGCGGAAACAGGCCATGCCCAAACTCATCTGCATCGACGTAGACGGCACCCTCGTCACGGAAAACCAGGAGACGCCCGCTTCGGCGCGCGAAGCCGTTCGAGCCTCCATCGCGGCGGGCAACAAGCTTCTCCTGTCCACGGGGCGCTCGCTGCCCGAAATCTACCCGTTTCTGTGGGACCTCGGCTTCCACGGCATCATCGCCGGGTCGGGGGCGTACGTGAAGATAGGGGAGGAGGTCGTCATGGACCGGCGAATGTCGGCCGAGGAAATCTCCTACGTCACGGACATCTATCGCAAGCACGGCGTCAACTGGATGTGGCAGGGGCCCGACGAGTTCTGCATGAGCGAGGGCTTCTTCGGCTCCTTCGCGGGGGCCCCGAACGCGGAAGGCAGCCCCTGGTACCCCTACTATCTGCAGATCCTCCCGGTGCTGAGCACGAAGGTTCCCACGAGCACGTCCAAGGGCCTTTTCGTCTTGCCTTACGACTCGCCGGTGAGCTACGAGGAGTTCGTCGAAATCATCGGCCCGAAGTACCACATCATCCCCGATTCCGTAGGCGCCGCGGGGGGAACGACGGGAGAGCTCCTTCTGGCCGGGCTGACGAAGGACGTCGGCATGCGGGCGGCGGCGCAGCACCTCGGTTTCGACGTGGCGGACACGGTCGCGCTCGGCGATTCCCCGAACGACATCGAAATCCTCAAGGCCGCGGGGACTTCGGTGGCCATGGGCAACGCGACCGACGCGGTGAAATCGCATGCGGACCTTGTGACGTCCGCGATCGAGGACGACGGAGTGTACCGGGCGTTCGAAACCCTCGGCCTCATGTGACGCTCGCACGCACCCGCGTACGGACGGTGCGTCACGCCCGCGGGTGCGCCGAAGGGAGGGTGACGGAAACCGAGGTTCCCACGCCTAGGCGAGAGCTCATATGAGCGGTTCCGCCGTGGCGTGCGACGATCGTCGCCACCAGCGCGAGGCCGAGGCCGTTGCCCGGATGCCCGCCGGAATTGCTCGCCCTGCTGAGCTCGTCCCAGACCGCGCCCACGTCCTCGGCGGGAATGCCGATGCCGGTGTCGGCGACCTCGACCGTGACGGTCCCTTGGCCCTCTGATCCTCGGATCTCGATGAGGGATTCGGCCCCGGAGTACTTCGCCGCATTCGACACGAGGTTGTACACCGCCGAGTAAAGCAGGTCGGCGTCGCCCGCCACATGCGAAAGCGGCCAAGGCGCCTCCGGGAAGCTCAGGGAAAACGATCTGCTTTCTCCGCGCGCGGCAAGCTCTTGGGCGACGGCGTCGACGGCGTCGCGTGCGGTCTCCTCCAAGTCCACTTCCTCGATGTCGATGGGGGAGGTCTCAAGCTCGGAAAGCTTGCGCAAATCGGTCAGCAAGCGGCTCATGCGCAAGGACTGCGCGGTGACGATCGACCAGCTCGGATCGTCGGCGTCGTGGCTTGCCGCAGCGGCGCGCAGGGCCGTCAGCGGATTCTTCAGCTCGTGGTCGAGGCGGCGCAGAAAATGGCGGTGGGATTGGCGCAGCTCCTCCTGGCCGGCTTTCAAGCCATTGGCATACTCACGTTTTCTGCCGTTTCGCCAGGCGAGGGCGATCCATGCGCACAGGCTGAGGAACACTCCGGCGGAGGCGAGCAGGGTCGGAAGCGGGAACTTCACGAGGAGATATCGAGATTCGCCGGAAAAGAGCCACGCTGCTGCGGCGGCGAGGCAGACGACCGCAGGCAGAAGCACGAAGACGAGCCTGCGCAGACGAACGCGTTTCATGCCCGCACCGCCCCGATGAAGCGATATCCCACCGACGGCACCGTTTCGATGTAGGTCGGCTGGGTCGGATCGTCGCCGAGAACCCGCCTGATCTCGCGGATGCGGTGGTCGACGGCGCGCGTTGAAGACGCAAAGTCGATTCCCCACAGCGCGGCCAGGAGCCGCTCGCGGGTGTGGAGCTCGCCCGGATGGGTCATGAGGTAGTCGAGAAGCATCGACGCCTTCGGGGTGAGCGTGACCTCGCGGGCCTTGAGGAAGACTCGCAATGCGACTCGGTCGAGCACGAGGTCGCCGCACACCAGCCGGTCAGCCGCCGAATAGGGCTTGGGGGCGGCCGCCGTCCGGCGCAGAACGGCGCGGATGCGAGAGACAAGCTCCTGCGGGTCGAAGGGTTTGGAAAGATAGTCGTCCGCGCCCTCGTCCAGGGCTGCGGAACGTTCGTAGGACTGGTCGATCTGGGTCAGAAGAATTATGGGAGTCCATCCGCCGCCGGCGCGTATCTCGCGCACGAGCTGGCGCCCGTCCAGTTGAGGCATCATGACGTCCGTGACGACGATGTCGGGTTTGATCTTTTCGTGAATGTCGAGGCCTTCGGCGCCGTCGTGGGCGACGACGACGGAAAAGCCCGAGCGTTCAAGATAGGGGGCGAGCGCGTCCGTGATGGCCGACTCGTCGTCGACCAGCAGGACCGTTTGTCGATTGATCGGCTTGTCAGCCATTTGCGACGTCCTCTCCAAACACGGCTGCGGTTGCGGAGGAGACGCCGCAACCGTGCCGTTTGCCTTCGGCCGGGCATAGCCGGCCCCGTTTCAGCCGGCCTTCTCCACCTCGTTGTCGGATCCGTTGTCGTTGACTGCAGGCTTCGAACCGTTCGCCCACTCGACCTTGCTGTCGGACCCGTTGAAGTCGACGGAGGAGACTTGCTCGACGAACACCTTGACGCTCGAACCCTGGATCGAGATCTTCTTCGCGGTCTTGGCGACGACCTTCACATCCGATCCGGTGACGGTGAGCTGATCGACGTTCTCCTTGACGTGGACGGTTCCGCCGGAGTTGGAGACGACCGCGTTCCCGCCGACGACTGTGGCCACGGCGGCGTTCTTGTCGGCCGCCGCCTCCTTCCAATCGTCGTCGTCGACCGCGGCTCCGCCTTCCGCGGAGGCTCCGCCAGTCGAAGACGAGTTCGCGGACGAACCGCCCTTCGCGCTGTTCGACCCGTTGTTGGAGCCGATGTTCTGCTCGGAGTCCTTTCCGTCGGCCTTGTTGGAGACCCCGCCGGTGGCGGTGACGTTCTGGTCGTTATTGCCGTTGACAGTCACGCCCGGGCTCTTGCTCGCGGCGTCGTCCTTGACTTCAGCCTGGCAGGCCGCCGTGGCGAAGGCAAGACATGCTGCGAGCGCGAGTCCAGTGGTCTTCCATGTTTTCATCGAAGTTTCCTTTCGTTTGGGAGAGTCTCCCATAGTGCCGCTGCCGTCGATGCCGACGTCGCCGACCCGAAGGCAGCTTGCGAATTGTATTGAGTTGTGATTGACGGCCGCTACTTGCGATTTGTTGCAAATGCTTGCATAGCGTATCGGGCCGAAGCGGCCGCACTGGTAGTAGGGCGTTACTGTCGTGGTCGTTGCGAAGCGTGCGTGAGCTCCGCAGAAACTATTGTAACCTAGTGATAGTGCGCGTTAGCGATCTGTGGCTAACGTGCGGGTGCCGGACGTGCCCGACGGATTTCGTTCTCCGCGCCGTTGTCGGTGACAGAGGGCATGGGGCCGTCGGTCCAGCGCACGTCGTTGTCGGAGCCGTCAAAGTGGACGGACGAGACGCTTCGGACGAAGACGTCCACGTCCGCACCTGAGATCCTCACTTTGGAGGCCGAGTCTGCGACGACGTCGACGTCCGATCCGTAGACGTCGATTTCCTCGACGTCGCCCTTGACTCTCACGATTCCTCCGCTGGAGGAAATGCGAGCGACACCGTTGTGGGCTTTGACGACTGTGACGGGGTCGTCCTCGCCGATGAGCGTTCCGTCGGGCGTGACGATCTCATCGTCATCGTCGTCGAAGTAGTAATTGCCCGAAGCCGATCTTTCTGAGGAACCGGATCCGGCTTTGCCGTCCTCGCGTTTGTCGGACTTGTCTTTCTTGTCGGACTTGTCCTTTTGGTCGGACTTTCGGTCAGACTTCTCTTCATCAAGTGCGTCGCGTCTGTTCGATTCGCGCGCCTCTGATTTGTACGCCGTCTCCGACGCCGCGTCGTCTGAGCCGTAGGAGTCGCCTCCGTTGCCGGCGCCGCCGCGGCCGTCCGCTTCGGTGAGGGCGACGGTCGCCGTCGGCCGCCGGTCGGCGACGTCGACGTTCTTGGATTCGCATGCCGTCGTCACGAAAGCGAGGCAGGCTGCGAGTGCGAGTCCGCGGATCTTCCACGTCTTCATTGCTTGTCCTTTCCTTGGGAGCCGTGACTCCGATCGATGTTTGCGAGGGATGGCGCCCCGCTGTGCTTCAAGGCTATCGGGGGGATATGGCAGGGAGGTCGCCTCGGTGTCGCAGTTTCGAAACATGGGAAAAAGCGGTGAAATATCAAGGAAAATACGAGTTTGCCAAAAGGCCCCGGAACTTCCAGAGTGTCTTGACGACGGTTCGAGCCAGGCGTAAAGTGTCATGTATACATGTTTTACATGTAACAGATTCATCGTTCGATCGAAAGCGACGCCGCAAGGCGCGACGAGTTCGAACGGACCGTGAGTCGAAAGCTGCTCCAGCCGAAGGCGCGATTCGAAAGCGCCGCGCGAGAGTCATTGCAACGTAAAGTCGCAAGCCTCCCCGGCGGCGGGCGATCTGCACGGCGGGGAGATCCGCATAAGTGAAGACACAAAAGAAAGAACTGCTATGAATCCTGTCAACACGAGCTCTTACGGGCCCGGAGGCCGCGGATTTCACGGGGTGGTGACGGTCGGCCAGCGCGGTCAAGTCGCCATTCCTGCCAAAGCGCGCAGGGACCTGAGAATTGAGGCGGGAGCGCAGCTGGTCGTTCTGACCGACCCGAACGAAGGCATCGCGCTCATCCCGCTCGAACTCCTTTTGAGCAAGCAAGACAATCCCGTGGCGAAACTGGTCCGATCGATGCTCCCGGGGGTGACGCAACCCGACGGCGAAAACGCGGACGACAACGCCGGCAAGCATGCAGGCGACGGCGCCGGGAAGGTAGCCGACGAGGGAGGCGATTCACGATGAGTGCGCGCATTTCAACCGATGTACGTGGCCCAAGGGGCGTGCCGGCGGTGGCGGTCGAATCCCTGACGAAGCGCTTCGGCGATCTCGTCGCCGTCGACGAAGTCTCCTTCGACGTCGCCGATCGTGAGATCTTCGGAATCATCGGTCCCAACGGAGCCGGAAAAACGACTCTCATGGAATGCCTGGAGGGGCTCCAGCGGCGGACCTCGGGCGCCGCACGGGTCCTCGGCGCAGATCCGGACGTCGCCGACCGCTCGTGGCGGGCGCGGGTGGGAGTCCAACTCCAATCCTCGGCGTTGCCGACGAAAATCAAAGTCGGCGAGGTCATTGACCTGTTCGGATCCTTCTATGAAAACCCCAGGGAAGCCGACGAGCTCATCGCCGAGCTCGGACTGTCCGGCAAGAAAGACTCCTACGTAGAGAAGCTCTCGGGAGGCCAGCGCCAGCGGGTGTCGATCGCGCTCGCGCTTGTGAGCCGGCCGGAGATCGTCTTTCTCGACGAACTGACAACGGCGTTGGATCCCCAGGCGCGGCTGGCGATGTGGGACGTGGTCCGCTCGATCCGGGACGCCGGGTGCACGGTGGTCATGACCACCCATTACATGGAGGAAGCGGAGGCCTTGTGCGACAGGGTCGCGATCGTCGATCGCGGACGGATCATCGCGCTAGACACCGTCGCAGGCCTCGTCGCCGGGCTGGGCGGCGCGAGCCTCGTGACCCTAAAGACCGACCGGCCGGTCAGGCCCGAAACGCTCGCGAACATCGCCGGAATCTCGAATGCATCGATCGACGGCCTGACCGTTAGGCTTCATTCCGCCGGCGGATTCCCCGGCGAGGCCGTTCGCGCCATAGAGGGCGCGGGGGCGGCGGTCGAAGAGATTGAAACGTCGAAAGCCTCTCTTGAAGACGTCTTTCTCGCCCTGACGGGCCGCGCGATGAGGGAGGGGAACTGACATGCGCGTGTTTGTGAAAGTCCTCAAGACCACGGCCCTGCGCACGCTGCGCGAGCCGGCGAACGTCGTGTTCATGATCGCCTTCGCTCCGGCGTTCATGCTGATCATGGGACTCATATTCGGGAACGACCCGAAAAAGGAGTTCGGCGGCCAGGGCTTCCTTGACGCGAACGTCACGGCTTTTCCCTGCATCGTCATCGCCATCGCGGCGATCATCATCCTTCCCGTCGATCTCGTGACGCAGCGAGAGACAGGAGTTCTCAGGAGGTTCCGCGCGACGCCGCTTCGCCCGGCAGTTTACATGTCGGCCGATCTGACTGTTCGCGTCGTCCTGAGCTTGCTGTCGATAGCCTGCCTTTACGCGGTGGCGATCGTGGGATTCGGCGTCGGCGCCGACGCTCTGAAAGTGGCGAACGTCCTTATAGCCACGGCGCTCGGGCTGTGCTCGTTCATGGCGCTGGGATACCTGTTGGCGGGGCTTTTGCCCTCCCAAGGCGCGGCGCAGGGGATAGGGAACATCCTCGTTTACCCGCTCATTTTCCTTTCGGGCGCAGCGGTTCCCCTTTCCCAGCTCCCCGAAGGAGTCGCCGCTGTTGCGAGATTCTCCCCGCTCACGCAGCTGACCTTTTTGACGAAGGGCCTGTGGGAAGGCGACGGCTGGATCCAACACTGGGGTTCCGCGGCCTCGCTGATCGGAATGGGCGTGTTGTGCGGGGCTCTGGCAGCGCGATGCTTCCGATGGGAAAAATGACGGAACAAATGACAGGGGCAGCGAAAACCGCTGCCCCTCGTCTATGGCCCCGCCGCCGGCTACTTGGCCAGTTTGGCGACCTGTACCGCAAGCTTCGACTTGCGGTTGGCGGCCTGGTTCTTGTGAATGACGCCCTTGGAAACCGCCTTGTCGAGCTTCCGGGTGGCCACCCGTAACGCCGCCTCGGCGGTCTCGACGTCGCCGGCGGCGACGGCCTTGCGCGTCTTGCGCACGTAGGTCTTCAGCTCCGACTTGACAGCCTGGTTGCGAAGGCGGCGCTTCTCATTCGTGAGAATGCGCTTTTTCTGCGACTTGATGTTTGCCACGTGTTCTACTTTCAACTCAATCGCCGTCGGCGATAGATCGTCATGGTCGGCGAGGAATTCGCCTTCGGCGAGACTGGGGAAGCAGGCCCCGGAAAGCGCCGTCGGCAGGACTCATCGCCCAACCGGTGTAAAGTCCATCGGGTAGTTTATCAGAAGCTATCGATGAAAGCGGCGTATGGCAGCCACGACTTGTGTGAACCGCGCTTCATCGAGACTCCCGCCCTCGCGCCGCATCTGCTCCGGGGCCACGCACAGAAGCCTGTCGATCCTCGCCTCGGACGGGCGGCCCTTGGAATCCCATCCGCCCGAGCCGACGTCGATCCAGAAACGCCCGTTTCGCGCCTCTTGCTCGGCGTCGCGGTCGTGGTCCTTCGATGTCAGCTGGGCGAATACGATGCATCGCTCAATCTCGGCCAGCACCAGAACCGGGCGATCCTTGCCCTGGCTTCGATCCTCTTCGTAGGGAACCCACGTCCACACCACTTCGCCCGGATCGGGGAAGTCATCCTCCCGAGGGGAGTAGTCGAATTCGGGCAGGCCCAGGTCCGGAACAGAGTAGACCTTCGGCGCGTCCCCGACTCCCGGGAGCTCGGAAAGCGAATGCGCGACCAGGGTTTCGCCCGAGCTGCGTGCGGCCTCTGCGCGTCGTCCTCGCCCGGCATGGCGGGGGTCCGCCGCGGCGCGGTCCGTCGCCGCAGAGTCCTGCTTGCGCTTTCCGCCCTGCCCGTCGGCCTCCGCCCGTCCGCCGCGAGCCGCCGGTTTGCCGACGCCGTCATCCCGGCGTTCGGCGGCACGCCGGCCTTCTCCGCCGTGCCCGTTCCGCGGTTCTGAGGATTTGCGCGACGTCGATTTCGAGGTCAGCGATTCGAAAAGGCCCGCCGCCAGCTCCTTGAGGAAACGAGGAATCGCCATCAGACGCCTGGAGTCCGGCCCGGGCCGTCCTCGTCGGCTTCGACTGCGGGCGCAGCGTCGCCGCCTCCGAAAAGAAGGTCGGTGAGCATCACGTGAACCTGCTCGGCGTTGGGAACGTCGCGGAGGTAGAGGGGCTCGTCGGCGGAAGTCTGCAACTCCAAGGTTCCCGCCTTGAAAAACCTGTCGATGAGGTCCCTCTCGTAGGCGACGTTGGAAATGCGGCTGAGGGGGATGTCGTGGCCGGATTTCGTAAAGATTCCCGTGCGAGTGATGATTCGGCGGTTGGTCACCGTGTATGTGTCGGTGATCCATCTCAACCACGGCCAGCCGACGAATGCCGCGAGGCCGACGAGGAGAAGGACGAGCAGCGTCCATGTTCCCGCGGGCTTCCAGCTGTCGGGCATGTAGACGAAACCGGCGACGCCGAGGACTATGAGGACGATTCCCGCCGCGATGTTCGGGATCAGCCGCTTCACATGCTCGTGCATGTGAAGGATGATCCTCTCGTTTTGGCTAAGGAGCTTCTGTGAAAGTGCCATGAGCCTATCGTGCCACACGATTGGCCGCCGGGGAGGGCTGCGTCCGGGGACTCCGAGCCGCCGCCTAGAAGACGAGGGTCAAAAACGCCACGAATGTGAAGAAGACTCCCAAGGGAATCGACAGGAGGGTGAAGATTCCGGACAGGAGGGTGACCCGCAGGTCGTCTTTGAGATAGGGCGCATTGACGAGCCCTCCCGCGGCGGCGATCGCCGAACGCTGGGCAGCCTCGATGCGGGGCATCCACGTTTCGCGCAGCTGGGCGGCCTCGGCCGCGGCGTCGTGCAGGCGGTCGCGCTCGATCGTCTCTTCGGAGTCGGCGAAGTCGTCCTTGGGAGGCGGCGCCGATTCCCGCCGTCCGCTTTGATCTATGACGACGATCTCCCGGGAAGGGGAGTCGCCTTCGTCGACGCCGCC
>ERZ773075.81-NODE-81-length-83362-cov-7.47422_pt1 | contig 83362 bp, 55 predicted proteins | sample MGYA00580614_ERZ773075 | MGnify/ENA primary metagenome ERZ773075 (study PRJEB29015, sample SAMEA2738021) | human oral metagenome | biome: human oral; feature: human-associated habitat; material: dental | place: China | collected 2043 ...
AGGGGCAACCTCATCGAGAAGCAAACCCCGCAACAAACCACCCACTACCGCTGGAGCGCCGACAACCGGCTCACCGAAGTTCAAAGCGGCAACACCCGAGTGAGCTACGGCTACGACGCGCTGGGCAGACGCATCAGCCGAACCTGGCAAAGCGGCAACCACACCCGGGAAACCCAATGGGTGCTGGACACAGCGCGCCCCTACAGCGAAATCGTGCTGGAGCGCACAAGACAAAACGGCGGAGCATGGAAAGAAAGAGCTTACGTACACACCCCCGATGGAGTGGGGCTGCAAATCAGCGAAAGCGAAGAAGGACAAACCCGGCACATATACACAGACGCGCAAGGCAGCACCAGGCTAATCACGGACGAAGCGGGCAACGTACTGCAAACGCTGGACTACGACGCCTTTGGAAACGAGCAAACCAGCGGCCCCACAAGACACCGCTACACGGGAGAGAGCTTTGATGCCGAGACAGGGCTGTATCACTTAAGGGCCAGGGACTATGACCCCAGCACGGGGCGCTTTATCTCGATGGACGAGCACCCGGGCAGCCGGACCATACCGCTGACGCTCAACAAGTATCTTTATGGCAATGCGGATCCTGTGAATCATGTAGATCCGAGTGGGAATATGTCGTTGGCGGGGACGATGAGTGGGATTAGTGGCATGGCGCAAATGGCCGCAATGTCTTTTATCAGGATGGAAATAGCTGATATGGTTTCAAATGCGTTGCTGTCGCCTATTATTCAAGGCGTCACTCCATTTATTGCTAATGCAAATGCTCCTATTCTTGGTAACGCAGGTGTATCCTCATTTTTATCAGGTTTGGCCCTGCAATGTGCTATATCAAATAAGTGTTATCTTAAAAAAGTACCTGTTCTGGTTAATGGGGTACAAAGTTTTGATGTGTCTATGCATATTTTAGACTCATTAATGGGCAATGGAGATACTATAGATGGTATACCGCGCCCATTGCCGTTTATATTAATAAAAGGGCCAAGAAGAGCCGTTTCAACAAAACTAATGAATGAATCTTGGCAATGTGGTGGGAAGAGATCATTGGCTTTTCAATGTGATGAATATCCCTATGCTGCGACATTTATGGGCGGCAATGTGTTATATCTTATGGGCAATGTATCCCTTAGAATTGTTTCTGGAGCCGATAATTCGCGTCATGGGAATAGATTGAAGCGCTTCTATGAAGGAGCTGGCGTTAAAGACGGCGGAATTTATATCAATTTAGCACTACCCATCCTCCCAACTTTCTATATTGATAGAAAAGGGCATAATCATCCGCTTTGATAGGAGAGAACATGAGTAAATATAACGATGTGTATGTGAAATTTAAAAAAATTCATTGCATTTATAATAAAATTTATGGCTCAGGCTACGAGTTAAAGAAAGTTTCTAATAAACCGGAAGGGGGTCTTTTTGATAAGTTGCCTGTCGACTATACAGCCATGCTTGAATTTTTTGATGGAATAGAAATCCCATTGGAACTTGATCTTGGCCTTGAAATTGGACCAGTTCCATTTCTGGGGATTCCAAAATTTCAGGAGCTTGAGCAGTTAAATAATGAATTCTTGCCAGAAATTAATATTTTACTCGAAGAGTGGGGGGACGAGGAGATAAATGTTATTGGGAAAACAGAAAAGCCAACTAACAAGGATTGGATTAAAGGAAAGATATTATTTTCAATAAGCTCAGGGTTCTATTGGTATTTCGACATGAATCCACCATTGGGTGGGAATGTGGGGCAAATTGTTTTCTTCTATTATATGGGCGATGAGGCTATTGTGTATGTCGTGGCTAAAAATTTTGTTGACTTTATAGAATTGCTGTGCAAAACGGTATAGATATTAATTCCTCCATGAATGGAGTTTATTTGCCTGGATGCAAGAGCTCTATGTCTGGTTCCATTCTTGCAGATGGGAGAAAAGGCAAAAGCGGTAGAAATAAAATATCAGCTCGGCAGAGCATCTAGTGAATCTTTTGCAAGAGCTGCTCGTCAATTGAGATCCGCTTTTAAACATACAGATGATGTGGTTTTGATTTCTTTTAAGCAAATTTCTGAAAAATATAAAAAATCTTTGCTTGAAAAAATTGGAAACCCAAGTGCGGGAGCACAAATTGGAGCCATGCTTGAATTATCAACCATGCTTGGTGAATTTGTTATGGAAGGATGTATCAGATAATGAAAGAACTGAATAAGCTTCATGTCAGGGCATTGGAGAAGCTAATGACTGAGCATTTGCCGGAAAAACTCAGAGAGTTCAGGGAAGACAAGGAGATTTCTAATGTTTTTCAATTAACTCGCACTAAATTGTCATTTTCTGCTTACATAGGTGATAGATGTTGCGCATTTTTTATTCAGCCAGGAAAGATAGGTGGACCGCCTGGATTTAATTTTTTTATCGCGTGGGCAACTTCAAAAGAGGAGCTTCTTTCTACAATTGATTTGGCTTCTCCTCTAGCGAAGTCAGTCATAAAAGATGCTGACTGTATACCTTTAGAAGAGATAATTGATCCATTATGGAAAGAAAAGAAAGACAGCGCCTTTGGATGGTATTCCTTTGACACAAGAAGAATTTCAATGAAAGAAATTATAAAGAATAATGGAGAACCAAGGCTTGATATGGAAACAGCAGAAAAAGATGTAAGGCCGGCTGTTTTAAGGGTTATGAATGATCTTGAAAGATACGCCTATCCGTTTTTTGTCAACTTGTCGAACTATATTGGCCTTTCCTATGAAAACGTTGCTGAAAGGCTAGCATCATAACTCGATTAGATAAATCAAAGTTATATAATAAAACTAAGATGGATAAACTGATGAGAAAATTTATTGTCAGTTGTAAAAAAGAACCAGCTACAGCTACAACGAGCTGGACCAGCTCATACAAGAGAGCCGAGCCGGCCAGAACATCACCTACCGCTGGGATGCAAGGGGCAACCTCATCGAGAAGCAAACCCCGCAACAAACCACCCACTACCGCTGGAGCGCCGACAACCGGCTCACCGAAGTTCAAAGCGGCAACACCCGAGTGAGCTACGGCTACGACGCGCTGGGCAGACGCATCAGCCGAACCTGGCAAAGCGGCAACCACACCCGGGAAACCCAATGGGTGCTGGACACAGCGCGCCCCTACAGCGAAATCGTGCTGGAGCGCACAAGACAAAACGGCGGAGCATGGAAAGAAAGAGCTTACGTACACACCCCCGATGGAGTGGGGCTGCAAATCAGCGAAAGCGAAGAAGGACAAACCCGGCACATATACACAGACGCGCAAGGCAGCACCAGGCTAATCACGGACGAAGCGGGCAACGTACTGCAAACGCTGGACTACGACGCCTTTGGAAACGAGCAAACCAGCGGCCCCACAAGACACCGCTACACGGGAGAGAGCTTTGATGCCGAGACAGGGCTGTATCACTTAAGGGCCAGGGACTATGACCCCAGCACGGGGCGCTTTATCTCGATGGACGAGCACCCGGGCAGCCGGACCATACCGCTGACGCTCAACAAGTATCTTTATGGCAATGCGGATCCTGTGAATCATGTAGATCCGAGTGGGAATTTTACGATTAGTGGTGCAATTAGTGGCATATCAGCAACTATATCAATGATGACAGCATTTTCTATAGGTTGGGAAAGCGGTTCCATAATTAATAGAGTGAGAGCTGGAGAGTCCCTTATTTCTTCTGCCAATATAAAATCTATGGCATCTATTGGATTAGCTCTAATTCCTGCAAAATATTTAGCAAAAATATCAGATTTAGCAGGCGTTGCACGGCATTTTGAAGCAATTGGGATGAAGGTGAAGATTTATGATAAAAGCCAGACAGGTTTTATGGCGATATATCACCTTGTGCAAAGAATGCGTCAAAGGGGAATTACACCCAAAGAAGCATTAGAGGCGCTAGCGAATGGAAAAATCTATCGCGATGTTAATACTGGTGCTATCGCAAGAGTTCTGGGGGCCGAGGTGAGGGTGGAGTGAAAATAATAATTGATAAAGGGGTAATAGTAACTGCTTACAAAAGTAAGTTAACAAATAAATTTGTGGAGTTTTGAATGTGCATTGATTGTGTGAAAAGATTTATAGATGCCTGTTGGAATAGGAATGTTGCTGTTGTAGATGAAATGATTAATAATGGATTTGTGCCAGTCCCCTTATTTGATGGAGAGCCATCACCTCTAATAATAGCTATTGAAGAAGGTTTTTTTGATATCGCTGAGATTATTTTAAAGAGTAAAGTTGATGTGAATTACAAAGATGATATGGGAACTACTGCGTTGCAAGCAGCGGCCTGTTGTGGAAATGAGAAGCTGGTCCAAGCGCTTTTAAAGAAAGGAGCTATAAATCAAAAAGATTTTACAGAACGATCCGCATCAGATTATGCGAGAATAAAAGGATTTAATCGTATTGCAGAAGAAATTGATACTTTTCCTTATGATTTAAATTCAGTTGGAAATGGAATTTTTGTCAGGGCGCGTAAAGCTATTGGCATGATCTGCTGTGGGAAGCATGTGAAAGATTATAATTAGGCAATTGCGAATCAACTAGAGTATTTAACAAACAGAAACGATGTTTTAGTAGAATTGGCAAAAATCAGAGAAGAACTGTTGTCAGGTAATTTTGACCATTAAACATGAGGGCATGATAAAAATATGAGTGAAATATTTTTGTGGAGAACCAGTGATAAGTATGCAGGTTATATTGGAAAAACCGATTCAGATGAGAGAAAGGTTACTTGGCACATAGCTGGGTTGGGAGAGCCACTTCCTCCTCTCGAAAAATGGGATGCTCCAATGTTGACGCAATATCTTGGTGATGGCAAAAAACCCAGAAAACCCAAAAATTAGGGGATTCTCCTTCTGTGGGAAGACCCCATCTCATCAGTCAAAAAGCGGCGGATGCATTGCAGGATATATGGGAGCGGCATACCACTCTTTATCCCGTTCATCTTGATGATGCTTCGAACGAGACATATTACATGGTTGTCGTAAAAACAATGCTTGACTGCCTTGATGAAGCAGCATCCAGACTGTCTAAAGATTATAAAGGGAAAATATGTTCCGTATTTGATTGGGTATTCAGAAATGAATATCTCGATAATTCTGATTTGTTTGTATTGCCATATAATGAGACGGATTATTATGTGAGCAGCCAATTTAAAGATAGGGTGATCAAGGCTGGATTGAAAGGATTTGCCTTTTATACTCATTTTTGGGATAGGAACCCCCTCATTTCATAAGATGTTTTTAGTGCCATGGGCATGAATTTATATAGATGGCTGCACGATACCAAGCATCGTCAAGCAAAGACGGAATAAAGCAAGGTAAAATATTGGGTAGACAGAGCTTATCATCATCATGTCATGTATTGGAAGTGGTAAAATAATATCAAGACGGGATATTGAATAAGAAAAATATGAGCTTTATTATTTGATGAATTTTACACAATTGCCGCCTGAGCAGTAGCCTGAGTATTTCTATATTAAAAACATTGATCCAGCTTACGCTGAAAAACATTATGATGCTGTATGTCTTGATGCAGAAATTGATGGTTTTATGGAAAACAGTGGGCTGAACTGTGCAGACGGTGTCGGGGCTTTTTGAAAAAAATTGATCTCCTGGATTCGATTCAGTTTGTCAAGCCGATTAAATTTGCTGGATTCCTTTAGCCAGATGATTTCCTGATTTGCGAAAAAAGTCCGCACTGGAGCAGATACGGAGAATTTATGGATAGAGAAAAGTGGGATGAAATAAAAGTATGGAATAGCGCCTTGTACAAAGATGCTGTGCTCAATGACTGGCACCAGTGAAAGAGCGTTCTGTGATTGCAGCAAGCGCCCTGCCGGATGCTTTACAAGCCTGTTCCCAGCCATTAATTCGCTCCCAAACCCATAGCACACTTTCCAGTATTTGCGAGGACCAAGTGCCAATTTACCCCCCCTCAAATTTGCTCCTCTTGTTGAAGTGCCCAGCGCCATCCTGCCAGCCGCCGTTGCACGCATTGCCAAGAAAGCAGGGTTTGCACTGCTGGCTGCATGCTTGCCAGTAGTCGTTCATGGGCAGCTCTCCACCGATGCCACCCACCCCCACGCGCTGAGCAGCTACAGCGACCCGGCGGGGCGACTGCAACTCAAAGCCGAATACGACAGCCAGGGGCGCGTCATCAAACAAACCGACGCCCTGGGCCAAAGCGTCAGCATCAGCCACCAAGACAGCCAGAGGCGCCAAAGCGTCAAAGACCGGCTGGGCCACACTACCGTCTACGACTACGACGAACGCGGCAACGTCACGCAAATCACCGACGCGCTAGGCGGCATCACCCGCTACCAATACGACGCCAACGACAACGAAACCGCCGTCACCGACCCGCTGGGCCGCACCACGCGGCGCGAATACGACGCCTACGGCAACGTCACCCGTGAAACCGATCCCCTGGGGCGGCAAAGCAGCACCGTCTACGACGCCAGCGGCAACGTCACCGAACAGCGTCAGCCCGGCGGCCTGAACACCCTCTACAGCTACAGCGGCGCAGGCGAGCTGGCCAGCCTCACCCAGCCCGGCGGCGGCGTCAGCCACCTGAACTACACCCCCAAAGGCAGCCTGCTCAGCCTCTCCGACCCCCTGGGGCGCGCCACCCGCTACGGCTACGCGCTGACAGGCGGCGCCCTCCAGCTGGCCAGCCAGACCGCCCCGGACGGCGCCCAAACCACCTACACGCGAGACGCGCAAGGGCGCATCAGCGCGCAAAGCACCGCCATCCGGCTGCAAGCGGGCCAAGCCGCGCAAGAAGCGCAAAGCCGCACCGCCCATGACGCACAAGGGCGCATCACCGCCCAAACCGACCCCCTGGGCCACATCACCCGCAGCGACTACAACGCCGCAGGCGACCTCATCAAACAAACCAGCCCGCTGGGCCTGGCCACCGTCCACCGCCACGACGCGCTGGGCCGCAAAGTTAAAACCGAACACCCCGACGGCCTCATCGACACCTGGGCCTGGGACAGCGAAGGCCGCCAAACCAGACACTGCGAAGCGGCCAGCGGCGCAAACAGCGGCCTATGCACGCAAACCCGCTACGACGCACTGGGCCGCGCCATCGAAACCGTGGACGCCGCAGGCGGCATCAGCCGCAACCAATACGACGCCGCAGGCCAGCTCACCGAAAGCCAGGACGCGCTGGGCCGCAAAACCCGCTACGAATACGACGCAGCGGGCCGCATCGTCAAAACCACCGACCCCCTGGGCCACAGCCAGCGCACGGCCTACAGTGAAGCGGGCCAAATCGCCAGCATCACGGCAGCCGACGGCAAACAAACCGCCTACGACTACGACAGCGCCGGCAGAAAAGTGCGCACCCGCTGGCCAGGCGGCGCCGTCAGCAGCGCTGCCTACGACGCAGCGGGCCAAAAAACCGCCGACACCGACGAAACCGGCCACAGCCAACGCTACGCCTACGACAGCGCCGGACGCCTGATCCAAACCACACAACCCAGCGGCGCAGCCACCCGCTACGAATGGAACGAAGCCGGCCAGCTGCTGAGCCAAACCGACGCTCTGGGCAGAACCACCCAATACGGCTACGACCTGGGCGGACGCCGAACCAGCCGCCGCCTGCCCGACGGCAGCCAGGAAACCAACACCCACGACGCCGATGGACGCCTGGTGCAAAAACGCCAGACAGACGGCGCCACCATCAGCTACAGCTACAGCCAAGGACGCGCCACAGGCCAGACACGCCCGGACGGCACACTGCAAATCGGCTACGACCCCCACGGCAGAGCAGCCAGCTGGAGCGACAGCCAGCGCGGATTAATCCAGCAAACACTGGACGCGCTGGGCCGCCAAACCAGCGAAACCGGCCCGCACGGCCAAAGCGCCGCCACCTGGGACGCAGCCAGCCAGCGCACGCAGCTGAGCGCAAGCTTTGCCGGCCAAGGCGAACACACCCTTCAAACCCGCTGGGACGCAGGCGGCCGCTTGCAAAGCCTGAACAGCGGCCAAGGCAGCGCCCAATTCAGCCACGACGCCGCCGGACGCCTCATCCAAATCAAACGCGCCAACGGCGCCAGCAGCCACTACAGCTACGACGCGGCCGGGCGCCTGGCCCAAATCCGCCACCAAAAAGCCGACGGCAGCGCCCTGGCCCAATACAGCTACCAGCGCGACGCCAAAGGACGCCTGATTCAGGCTGCGGAAGAAATCGGCAGCCAAAGCACAAACAAAAGCTGGGAATACGACCCGGACGGCAAGCTCACCAAGGAAAGCATTACCACCCAGGGCGCAACCAGCGTCTGCCGCTACGCCTACGACAGCGTAGGCAACCGAGTGGAAAAAGACTGCGACGGCCAAAAAACCCGCTACGCCTACAACAGCCTGGACCAGCTCACAGAAGAACAAACGGCCACAGGCCAAAAAACCACCTACCGCTGGGACGGCCGGGGCAACCTGCTCGAAAAGAGCACGCCATCGGCCACCATCCGCTACGAATGGAGCAGCGACAACCGGCTGCTCAAAGCCAGCGACGGCAGCACCAGCATCCGCTACGGCTACGACGCACTAGGCCGGCGCATCAGCCGCACCCGGGAGGCAGGCGGCCAAAAACAGGAAACGCAATGGATCCTGGACACCGCCCGCCCCTACAGCGAAATCGTGCTGGAGAGGAGCCGCCAAAACGGCGGCGCATGGCAAGAAACGCGCTACACGCACACCCCCGATGGCGTAGGGCAACTCATCAGCGAACAAAGACAAGGCCAAACGCTGCACGTCTACGAAGACGGCCAAGGCAGCGCGAGGCTGATCACTGACGAGAGCGGCCAAATCATCGAAACGCTGGACTTTGATGCGTTCGGCAACGAGCCAAACCCGGATCCAGCCAGCCCCACCCGGCACCGCTACACGGGCGAGAGCTACGACAGCGCCACGGGGCTATACCACCTCAGGGCCCGGGACTACGACCCGAAAACGGGGCGCTTCATCTCGATGGACGAACACCCGGGCAGCCAGAGCATTCCGCTGACGCTGAACAAGTATCTGTATGGCAATGCGGATCCGGTCAATCATGTGGATCCGAGCGGGAATATATTCATTTCCATTGCCATGCCTAGTTTTGGGAATATCGTGCGAATTACTTCTGTTGGGCGGCAGGCTTTGGGGTTACTAGACAAACTTGATAAAGCGCTGGTAATGCTGCAAATGGTTCAAGCCTATGGCAGGATGTGGGACGTATTTAATGGTACAGATTGGCAAAGCGGTGTGAAGAATTCAAAAAGTGATAGCGGTTTTATAACTGCTCTTTCAAATTTTGATGAAGCTATTGCACACCTTGCGTCACATTCATGGAAGATATTTTCACATCCAAATGTTGAAAAAGGGATGACGGAATTCATTAAGGGCCAGCTGGCAAAACAAAAGACCAGCTTACTAATCTTTGCTCCAACACCAGAGATAAAAATAAATTTTCCCGCGCGCCATATAAAGATTGGGACTCTTTCCATGAGTAAAACTCACGCTGATGTATATGTGGAAATTGGCGTAAAACCCAAACAAGGAGGAAGAATGTTAGGGGTGGGGCATACTTGGGGTAGGAAAGGCATGTCCAAACAGTGGTTTAGACAAGACTGGCATTCTTCACATGGAGCGAGTGATCTCTGTTTTGTAGAAACAGGTGCGTCGTATCATTATCACTGCCCAAGATGATAAACATGAACCCTCGCGGCCTCTTAATTGACTGCAATGATGTAGAGCAAAGATTTTCTCTGCTCTTGAAAATAATGGATATATATCAAGGATATAATATTTTTACACCAACTCCACAAGAAGGCTGGCGCAAATTTTCCGATGATGTGTTTGATCGATTCATTCTATTAAATGAATTGACAGCGAAACAAAGCAATCAACTAAAACATCTTCGACGCATTGGCTTTGAAAAACGCGTAAAGAACATCAAATTGAATTTCGGAAACAATGTTTCCATCATAGAAATAGATAATAGCAGCAAACAATCAAAAACAACCCTCTGGACGATAGCAGCATCCATGTATTTATATAACGAGTGTCATTACATAGCCACGCCAAAAGGAATGCACAATAGAGAGATCAAAAAACTTATAAAAATCTTTAACGATGATCTTTATAAGGAGGGATGGTCACCTCAACAATGTTTAGTCGAATATATAAGGGAAATGCATTCAATTGCAACAGATTTTTTGCTGATGATGCCGTTGTGGGGGGAATGTAATATGGTCTCACTGCTATTGACCGCCAAGGAAATTACACTTACTTCCATAAGAGCGTTGCCTTTAAATAAAGGGAAAATTGTCGATTACAATAATGAAATCGTGTTTAGAAACCCGGTCGATGGTCCCAGTTTAGAGTTCTAGAAAAAAATCGGGACTGCATTAGTTTGCCTAGAGGTGGATGGAATTTATATAGATTAGTCATCGTTCCGCTTACGCAAACATATATGATGGGAGTTTTTAGCAAGTCGTCGATATACTTACCCATCTCGCCGAAGCAGGCGCTGCGAAAGAGAGCAGACACCTCTACACGGGCGAGAGCTACGACAGCATCACGGGGCTATACCACCTCAGAGCCCGGGACTACGACCCGAAAACGGGGCGCTTCATCTCGATGGATGAACACCCGGGCAGCCAGAGCATTCCGCTGACGCTCAACAAATACCTGTATGGCAATGCCGATCCGGTGAATCATATTGATCCGAGCGGGAATTTTGGGCTGACTGATTTTGGGGTAGCAATGAACTCGATGTCGAGTTTGGCAACAATTGCTGTGAGAACATTATCTATTTATAACAAGTCAGCACCGCAATAGATATGATTCAGTTCGCCATGTCCATTAAGGATTTGGTTGGTGGAATTGTTGATGCAAAAGATTTGTTTGAAAAGATAAAGAAGGATCCATATACCGGAGGCGCGTGTTACAGAGGTAAATCATACTGCATCAATATGGCTGATGCTTTGGAGCAGTTTGCGTGGAACGCCCCCAGAGCTGTAGCAATTGCGACGCCTGATTGGGGAATAAAAATGGCTAACCCCGCATTTAAAGTCAATAAGTTTATTATATTCATGCCTGTATTTAATACTCCTGTGGCCTCAATAGATATGCCAACAGGATTAAAGGTTCGATTTAAGGGGAAAAAAGTGCCAGTTGTGTTGCAATTCGGAAATAGAATTAAAGCGCCGGGAGGATTCTTGGGAATTGGACTGGATGATTTAAAAAAATCTAGACGATCAATGTATAGAATGGATCACCATCCAGCTGAGCTTATGCATGGAGGTTCAGCAGGAATGAAAGGGAACGAACTCGCATATTGGATAGATGGCAATTATCATCACCATGTTTATAAGTTTTGGGGGCAATAATTGAAGGTCCTTGAACGAACTCATGGAGATTATATTGCAAATGAGCCATATTATATTTTCAACTTTTGCTTGATGGCGCCAGAAAAACAATTGGATTATTTCTATGTGCGCGAATTGATTCCAGTTGAAAAAAGCGAGCATGATACTGCAGTATGCTTGGATTGCAATTACAATTACAGGATTATCAATCCTGCTTATCAGATGTTCATAAGCGGGTTTTATCCGGCTTTGAGGTTTATGCACTTCATTGAATCTATGTGTGATTTTTCAACAAAGGAGGATTTGCTAATTTATCAAGATATGGAAGAATTGGTGTCAAATCATTTTCCAGAATCATGGCAGAATGATTTTTTTGTTCATCTGGAAAATAATACGTCAAGAGACGGTTTCTTATATGGAGAATATTGGATAGATTTAAGGAAAAGATGTAGGGAGTTCCTAGAGGAATCTGGTTTTATTGAGAGCAAAATTGAATTTGCTGCTCCGCTTAAGTTTTCGGGATTTTTTTATCCTGATGATTTTATAGGGTGCCAGGTGCGCAATCAGCTTTCAATTTATGGGGAGATTACTTCCGCGTCTGAGTGGAATGAGCTGAGGAAAATAGTTGAAGATGATTATATTAGGTATAATGAATTGGTAAACATGAATCTATGATATAAGGTATATGTAGCATATTGAATGCGGTTTAAAATATTTCTATCGTTTAGCTTGGATTAAGAAGGCGCATGATGCGCCTGGGAAATATGAAGTTGCGCATATTACTGGTGATTTTTTGTTTATTAGCAGGAGCTTCACTACTTCTTGCTGGCGCCAATGATTGCTTTGCTTCAGTCGAATGCCTGAACGAAACCACGCTGCCCCGAGACGCAGCCAGCCAGCGCACGCAACTCATCGCAAGCTTTGCCGGCCAAGGCGAACACACCCTCCAAACCCGCTGGGACGCAGGCGGCCGCTTGCAAACCTGGGCAGCGCCCAATTCAGCCATGACGCCGCCGGACGCCTGGCCTAAATCCGCCACCAAAAGCCGACGGCAGCGCCTTGGCCCAATACAGCTACCAGCGCGACGCCAAGACCGGCTGATCCGCGCCACGGAAAAAATCGGCGGCCAGGGCGCGAGTTAAACCGCGAACAGAAGCTGGCGATACGACGCTGCCGCCATGGTGCCAGGCTGCGTGCAAGCGGACTGCACGGCCATGAAGGCACAAGCCAGCCGCACGCCTTGACCCGTTACGGCGATCCGGCGGGCCGCCAAGTCCCGCGCGGCGTGCTGAGCACGCATGATGGGCCGCAAGTGAGGGGCCGGGCGGCCTGCTTGGCAGGCGCTTGCGTTTTGCTTATATTTTGCTCCTTGAACAATAGCATTAGGTCCTAGTGGATACTGCGCGAGAGCCGTTTTTAGGCTCCTGGATTTGCTCCGCTTTTTGATGTGAAACCCGGCTGTCTTTCGTGCTGGCAGCCTGTTTTCAGGTCTGTTTCCGCGTCTGTTTTGGGGCCGGTTTGCGGGCGGGTGGCGGGCTTGGAGCCTGTTTGCCATCAGTCTGCGGGGGGCAAAAGGGGGATTGGGGCGGTCTGCGGCGTTGCGAGTCCTTGCCGGGTCACAAGGCCCGTCTGCGGTTGGCGCCTTGCCGTTCAGCCTGATTCCTGCGCTTTCGCTCCTCATGGCCAGGCTTTGAACAGGTTCCCGGCAAGCTGCAAGGCTTGTGTCTGCGGATGGCGCCTTGAAGCGATTCCGGTCGGCTCTTTCGCCCCTCGCGGCCAGGCTCTGAACGGGCGCTTAGTCGTAGGAGATGCGGTAGATCACGTCCAGGGCGGCTTGCTCGCCGGCCTGGCCGCGCACGAGCCAGCGGCGCGAGAGTTCGTAGTAGATGAACAGGGTGCCCATGGCGCTGCCCAGGGTTTGTTCGTAGGTGGTGTAGAGCTTGTCTGAGAGGCGCTTGCCGACGGTGAGGCTGGTGCTGCCGCTGCCGGAGCCTTCGCCTAAAGAGAGTTCGTCCAGGCCCACGCGGGAGGCCATGCTTTTGCCGTCGCGCCCGCTCAAGGCGGCCAGGGCGGCTTGTTGGAGCATGGCGGCTTCTGCGCCGCCGGATGGGGCGGCGCGGCCCAGCAGCAGCCAGGCCAGCGTCTGGCTGTCGGAGAGTTCGGGCTTGGAATACAGGCGCACGCTGGGCAGCAGGGCCGTGCCGGTCACGCGCACGCCGGCTTGCTGGTCGCTTTGGTAGTTGGGGCGCAGGGCCAGGATGTCGAGCACGGGGTTGTCGGCCGCGCCGTTGAAGCGCACGACGCCTTTGCTGATTTGCAGCTGCTGGCCGTAGGCGCGGAAGGTGCCGCCTTCGGTGCGGATTTCGCCGCTGACGCGCGGCAGCGTGCCGATGGGGCCGCTGGCCGTGGCCTGAAGCCGCCCGGTCAGGCGCGTGTCGATGCCTTGTCCGCGCAGGGTGAAGGCGTTGCCCAGGTCCAGGCCAAGTTGGGCGGCGAGGGTGGTTTTGGCTTCGCGCTGGCTGGCTTGCCGCTGCTTTTTTTCGGCTTCGGCGTCTTGCGCGCTTTCGCGGCGGCCATCGGCGCGGTGGATGACCACGTCGTCGTCCAGCGTGGGGGCGCTGTCGTCGGGCAGTTCGATGTGCGCCTGATCCACGCGCAATTGGCCATCGAGCGTGGCGGCACTGCCTTGCATGGCCGCTTGCAGCTTGCCGGACAGGGCTATCTGGCGGTCGGGCCGGATGCTGGGGCGCAGGCCGCTTAATGTGGCGTCGATGCGGGCGCTCCATTGCCCGCCCGCCCAGCCGGCCTGGCCGCTGGCGGTGACGGAGCCGCCGTCCGCCAAGGCGCTGGCGGGTTGGGCGGCCTGGGCGGTTTGGTTTTCGGCGGCTTTTTTGCCGGGGGCCTTGCCGCCGCCTTGGAGGGTGAGGCGCTCGATGACGAGCTGCTCGCCTTGCAGGCGCGCGCGCAGTTCGCCGTTTTTGAGTTCAAAGCCGTCGGCCACGGAGCGCAGGGCCAGGCCGTCTGCGCCGATCTGGCCGCTCCATTGCGGGGCGCTGCGGGTGCCGCTGATGCGCAAGTCGGCATCGAGCGCGCCGCGCAGCCGCCAGCCGGGCGGCGCCAGCAGCGACCAGGCGGCCACGCGGGGCAGTTTGGCGCTCAGATGCCCTTGCAGGGGCGCATCGGCGGGCCACGGCTCGGGCGCGCTCCAGGGGGCGTCGCCTGCGGCCAGCCGGGTTTGCAGCTGGCCTTCGGCCTGGCCGATCTGGCGGGTTTGCCACAGCAGGCGGGCGGTGGCGTCCTGGCCTTGCACGTTGAGCGACACGCGGGCGGCTTGCAGGCCCGCGCTTTGGCGCTGGGGCGCGCCGGGCAGCGGCGGCAGGATGAGATCGCCTTGCGTGCGCTCCACGGCCGCTTGCAGGCGCAAGGGCTGCCCGCGCGCCCATTCGGCGTCCCATTCGGCGGCCAGGATGGCGCTGCCAGCGATGTCGAGCACCGGCTCCAGGCTTTTTTGCAGCTCCGCGCCCGGGATGAGCGCGGCCCAGGCGAGCGGCACGTTTTGCAGCTTGCCCTTGGCGCTCCAGCGCGCATCGGCCCATTTCAGGTGATCCCACGAGAGCGTGGCGGGCTGCGCCGCGCTGGCGGGCGAGAGCGCGAGCGCGCCCGCGCTGGCGGCCACGGACAGCGGGGCGGTTTTTTCCGCCTCTGTTTTGGCGTTGGGCTGGCCGCCCGCCGGGCCGTTTTCAAGCGTGAGCGTGAAGGGCGACTTCAGCGCGGCGCGCCAGGCGGCGGGGGCGTAATCGGGGTCTTGCGCCGTGATGTCAAGCTGGCTGAAGGCGGCCTGCCAGCCTGAAACAGCTTTGAAGGCAGATTGGGATGGCACGGAGCGCACGCGCGCCTGCGTTTGCAAAGTGGCGCGGCCGCTGGGGAAGCGGGTGACATGGACGTGGTGCCGCGCCGCGCCTTTGAGAAAGACGCTGGCGTCTTGCAGGCGGCCTGTGGCGCGCGCTTCGGCCCCTTGCAGCTTGAGCGGGGCAGCGCCGGCGCTGGCGCGCCACTCCAGTTCAGGCGCGGCGAGCGTGAGTTTCACGGCCGGGTCGCGCCAGCCGCCTTGCCACTGGCCTTGCAGGCTGGCGCGGCCTGTGAGCAGTGTGCTGGCCAGCGCCTGCCGCACGCTGGCGGGCAGCGCGGGCAGGGTTTGCAGCCATTGCAGGGTTTGCGCGAGGCTGGCCGCTTGCACTTCGGCCTGGCCTTTGCCGCTGGCCGGGGCGGCGCTGCCTTGCAGCGCCAGTTTCAGGCCGGGGGCCGTGAGCGCCAGCTGGCCCTGGCCGGACTGATCGGCCAGGCGCACTTGCACGCCGCTGGCGTGCAGCTGCGCATCGGCCGCGTGCAGCGTGAGCGTGGGCAGCTCCAGCCGGCCTGCGCTGGCCTGGCCTTGCGGGCCGGCTTGCCATGTGCCCTGGGCGGTGAGCTGGCGCAGACGCAAGCGGGCCACTTCTTGCGCGATTTCCTGCGCGGGCGTGGCCGGGGCGCTGGCGGCGGGTTGGGCGGCGCTGGCGGCGTCAGCGGCTTGCAAATCCACATCGAAGGTGATGGGCGCGGGGGCGGTATCGGCGGCATCCGCCTGGGCCGTCTGGGCCGTCTGCGGGCCGCCTTGCGCCGGGGCGCTGGCCCGCACGTGGCCGGACAGGGGCTGCGCTGCCAGCGCCGTGTGCAGCGCGGCGGGGCGGATACCTTCGAGCGTGGCGTTCACGCGCCAGCCGCCCGGGGGCTGCGGGCTGGCATTCGTTGCGTCATTTGCTTTGTTTTCGATAGCGGGCTGCGCTGATTCCACGGGGGTTTGCGGCGTTTGGGCCTCTGAATGGGTTTCTGAAGGCAGCCAGTGGCCGTCTGCTTGCAGCGTGCCGCCCGCCAGATCGGCGCTCAGTTGCTGAACGCGCACGCCCAGGCCTTGCGGGCCGGAGGGCAGGCTCAGGCGGGCCTGAAGCTTTTGCAGCGGCAGGCGGCGCGCGTCCCACGGGCCAGGGCGCGCGTTGGTGAGGCTGGCCTGCACGTTCCACGCGGCGGCGCTGGCTTCGTTGGCGTTGGCTTCATCGGCGTTGTTTTGGGCGGCATCGGCGGGGTCGATGCGCACCTGGCCGGACAGGCGCGTTTGCGGCGCAGCGGGCCAGAAGGGGGCCAGGTCCAGCCAGGCGAAGCGGGCCTGCGCCTGGGCCACGGGCTGGGCGGCCCAGGGCGTAATGCGCGCGGCCAGATCGGCGCGCGGCGCTTGCGGGCCGTTTTCCGCATCGCCTTGCGCATCGTTTTGTGCTTCGTTTTGCGCATCGCTGGCTGCGCCGCCTTGTGCATGCGGCGCAGGCGGGGCATCAGGCAAGGCGTTGGCGGCTTCTTCATCGCCATGCAGCAGGCGCTCGCCCAGTGCGTCGATGTCGCGCTCTTGCGCCGTGTCCAGCGCGTTTTTGTCAGCGGGATGCTGCTCGCGCAGGCGGGCCGCAAGGCGCATGTCGCTCATGGGGCCGCTCAAGTGGGCGCGCAGCAGCAGGCGGGGCGAGGCATCGGCGGCAGGCGCGTCAGCGGCGGGTGTTTCAGCAGGCGGCGCGCTCTGCGGCAGCGCCTGCTGCAAGGCTTGCAGGCTGAATTCGCCGCGCAGCGAAACGTTCAGGCGCGCGCTGGCGTCGTTGCGCAGGCGCGCGCTGGCGCTGTAGCGGCCGCCCATCAGGCTGGCGCTGTCCAGCCGCAGCAGGTGCATGAGCTGGTTGAAGTGGTAGCTGCCCGCAATGCCAGTGATGCGCAGGCCGGGCTGGGCCAGCTCCACGGCCCCGGCGTGAAAGGCGTTGACCTCCACGCGCAGCGGCAGCTCCAGCGGCGCGGGCGGCCCGGCGGCGGGCGCTTCGTCGCTGGGCGGCCGGGCGTCGTCCACGCGGATGCGGGCCGCGCCCAGCTCGTCCAGGCGCAGCTTGCCGCGCAGCAAGGAAAGCAGATGCCAGCGCGCCTGGGCTTCGTCCACCTCCACGGTCAGGCCGCCTTCGCTCCAGCGCACTTTCGCGGCCTGGCCGCCGTGCAGCACGGAGCCTTGCAGCCCTTCGATTTGCAAGGCAGCCGGCATGTAGGGCTGCGCCCAGGCGAGCGCCTGCTCCAGCGAGCCGGGCGAAGCCGCCCAGCGCCACAGCACGATGAGCGCCAGCAGCGCGGCCACAAGCAGCGCCAGCAGCAGCCAGGCCAGGCGGCGCGGCCAGCGGCGCCGGGGGCGCTGGGAGCGCGGGGGCGCGGCGGCAGGCGCTTCGGGCAGGGGGCTGGCGGATGAAGGAGCGGTGCTCATGGCGAAAGAGGGCGGAAAGGGTCAGCGGCGGCCGGCAAAGCCGCATCAGAAACAGGAGCAAATTCAGGGTGCCGAAAAACGCGGTTGTCGCAATATCAGCGGGGACCTCATGCTATGGAACAAGGAGCAAATAAAGGCCCTGCAAGCCGCTTCAGAACACGAAGCCCACCGACAGGTGCAGCCTGAACTTGCGCGTCTTGGCGCCGTAGGCGATGGCGGCGGTCATGGGGCCGACGGGCGTTTTCACGCGCGCGCCCGTGCCCAGCCCCAGGCGCGGGGTGAGCGCGCCGGGGTTTTCGGCCACGTCGCCCGCGTCGATGAAGGCGATGTATTCGATGCCGCTGGGCCGCCCTTCGCTGTTGAGGATGGGGCGCTGCCACTCCAGGCTGGCGGTCATCATGTAGTGGCCGGGGGCGGTGATGCCGCCGCGCGCAATGCCGATGTCGCGCCAGCCGTAGCCGCGCACGCTGTTGTCGCCGCCGGCGCGAAAGAGCAGCGCGCTGGGCACGCGCGCGCCGTCGGGGCTGAGCACCGCGCCCGCTTCGGCGCGCACGGCCAGGCGGCTGCTGGCGGCGCTGTGGCCCAAGGGGATGTAGCCCAGCCAGCGCGCCACGCCGCGCGTGAAGGGCTGGCGCTTGCCGTTGATGGTGATGCCGCCGCCCAGCTCAAAGCCCAGGCCCCAGCCGCCGGTGGGGTCAGACAGATGGTTGAAGCGCCGCGTGGTCCATATGAAGTTGAACGAGAGCGCGGAGCCGTCGCCCGTCATCTCGTCGGTCACGTACTGGCCGTCGGCGCCCTTGACGCGCGAGAGGTCGTATTGCACGTAGAAGTTGCGCTCGGAGCGCTCGCGGCTTTGCGAGCGGCCAAAGCGCAGCTGGCGGTTGTAGGTGGTCAGGTCGTCGTCTTTGACGCGGCTGAGCCTGGCCAGCGCGCCCCAGCGCCAGCCGCTGGCGGCGGGCATGGAAAGCAGGTCGCTTTCCATGAAGGTGTTGGCCGCTTCCAGCTGCGCCTTGCTCACGGCGCGCCAGCCGAGCCAGGGCACGCGGTTGTGGCGGTGCTCCAGCGTGATGCGCGGGCCGCCGTCGGTGGTAAAGCCCAGGCCCAGCGTGGCTTTTTTCAGCGGCGCTTCGGTCACCTGCATTTGCACGGGGGCGGTGACGGCGGCGGGGGCGGCGTTTTCGTCCTGGCCCTCGCTTTCGCTGCGCTCTTGCGGATCGACAGAGACGTAGGCCGCGTCGTAATAGCCGCTGCTGATCAGGCGCTGCTGCGCGTCGGCCAGGCGCGCTTGGTCATACGGCTCGCCCACGGCCAGCTGCGCCAGCCGCCCGGGCAAAAAGGCGGGGTAGCGCCGGTTGCCCGTGACTTGCACGGGGCCTAGCCGGTACAGCGGGCCGGAGTCCAGCGTCACGCCCAGCTTCACGCTGCGCGCGGCCTCATCCACATCGGCCTGGCTGCGGCCCATACGGCCTGCCGGATAGCGTTTGGCGATGAGCTGGCGCAGCGCGCCGGATTTGGCGCTGCTCCACGCCTCTTGCGTGAAGCCCTTGCCCGCGCCCAGCGCCCAGTCTTCGCGGATGGCTTTTTGCTGCTCTGCGGCGGCCGGGTCAGCGGAGTGCGCGATGTCGCCCGCAAAGGCGATGTCCGCCGCCGCCACCATCGCCTGCTCGCCCGGCTCCACGGCAATACGCACCACGGGCGGCTGCCCTTTTGCGGCGGCTTGCCGCGTGAGCGTGATCTGCGGCGAGAAATAGCCCTGCGCGGCCAGCAGGCCCTTCAGCCCGCTTTCGGCCAGCGCCATCAGGCGGTCCAGCTCGGCGGCGTCCAGATCGGGCACGGACTGGTAGCGGCGCAAATCGTTATGGCGCTCCAGCAGCGTTTTCAGCTCTTCGTTGGCCGTTTGCACTTCAATGGTGAAGGCGGGCTTTTCAGCGGTGTTTCCGGCGGCGTCCGGGGCGGATTCGGCGGCGGACGCGCTGGCGGCGGCCGGGGCATCATCCGCCCGCGCCGCCGCGCAGGGCATCAGGGCCGCTGACAAGCCTGTCAGCAGGGTCATTGCCGCCACGTCCAGGCGTGGCCGCTTCTTGGGGGAACAATCGGGCAGGCGCATCGGGGCGGAAGTGTAAAAGCAGCCCCCCGCCCCGAAGCCCGCCGCAAATGCCAACTATTTGCCGTTCAGGGGTTTTTGCGAGTCCGGCAGCGCCCGAAAGCCCGAATGCCCGGACATTCAACCGAACGCCCCGCCTTTTGCCACCTTTGCCCATCAAGGATGAAACCCATGAGCCGCAGCCTGCCCGGTTTTTCCGCCCCCGCCGCCTCTTTTGACCAGCCCTTTGAAATGATGGAAGCCTGCCACGACCGTGTGCAGCGCAGCCTCGATTTGCTGGAGCGCATCGTCCGCCACATCGACGAAAACGGCCACGACGCGCAGTCGCGCTCGGCCGTGCAAGACGTGCTGCGCTACTTCAACATGGCCGCTCCCCACCATCATGAAGACGAAGAGCGCCACGTCTTTCCCCTGCTCGAGCACTCGCCCGACGCACGGCTGCGCCAGGCCGTGGCCACCCTGAAGGCCGATCACGTGCGCATGGCCGAACTCTGGGCCGCCCTGCGCCCGCGCCTGCAAGCCTGGCTGGCGCCCGATGCCCCCGCGCTCACCGATGAAGACCGCGCCCTGGTGCGCCGCTTCACCGGCATCTACGCCACCCACATTCCTTTGGAAGAAACTCTGGCCTACCCCGCCGCCCAGGCCCTGCTGGAGCCGCAGCCGCTGGCCGAAATGGGCGCCGAAATGGCCGCGCGGCGCAAGAGCAAGTGAAGCGGGCCGCGCCGCCTGATGGCCCCCGGAACCCGTTCAGAGTTCGCCCGGAGGCATCAGGAACAGGAGCAAATTTACGGCATTGAAAACGGCTCCCGCGCCCATTCCACTAGGACATCACGCTACAGATAAAGGAGCGTCATTAAGCGTTCCCGGGGCGTTCAGGCGGGCTGGATGCGCACGCCGTCGTGGATGCGGTCGTCGGGCTGGAGGATGACGGTCTGGCCGGGGGCTGCGCCTTCGAGGATTTGCGCGGCGGCGTCCGAGCGCAGGCCGATGCGCACGGGGGTCAGGCGCGCGCGGCCGTTTTCCACGACATACAGCGCCCAGCCGCCTGTGCTGCCCGCGCCGCCTTCGGTGGCGGCGGTGCGAAAAAGGGCGCTGGCGGGCACTTGCACGGCGTTTTCTTCCTGGCGGGTGATGAATTCGGTTTCAACGCGCCAGGCGTCGCCCAGGGCCGCCCAGTCGGCGCGGGGGCTGGTGAGTTCCAGGATGACGCGGGTGCGCTGCTCTTGCACGCCCAGGGCGGAGACTTTGGTGAAGCCGCCGGGTTCCACGCGGGTCACGCGCGCTTGCAGCGCGCCTTCGCCGCCCCAGCGCAGCACGCGGGCGGCCATGCCGGGGGCCAGGCGCACGGCGTCGGTGGACAGGACTTCGGCTTCGATTTCAAGCTGGGCGGTGTCGCCCACTTCCATCAGGCTTTGGCCGGCGGCCACGGGGGTGGCGCTTTGCAGGCTGCGGCGCAGCACCACGCCGCTGACGGGCGAGAGCACGGGCTGGGGCGCGCGGGCGCCGCTTTCACCTGCTGCGCCTTCGTGGGCGAGCGTGGCGCGGGCGGCGGCCACGCGGGCGATGGCGGCTTGCTCGTCGGCCTGGGCGGCGGCCAGTTCGGCGGCGGCGCGCGTGGCGGCGGCCTGGGCCTGGTCCAGCGCTTCTTGCGAGGCGGCCTGGCCGGCGGCCAGGGCGCGGGCGCGCTTGAGGCTGGCTTGCGCGAGCTGGTGGGCGGCGCGCGCGGCGGCGATGCGCTGGCTGGCGGCGGCTTTCTGGCTTTGGCCGCTTTTCACGTCGGCTTCGGCCTGGGCGCGGCTGCGGTCGTCGAGCAAGGTGCTGGCGGCGGGGGCGATGTAGGCCACGGGCTGGCCTTGCTGCACGGCATCGCCCGGCTCCAGGGTGATGCGCTGGAGCGTGCCGGAGACGGGGGCGGCGATGGCGTAGCGCTGTTTCAACCGCGTTTTGGCTTCTTCGGTGAAGGTTTCCTGCAGGGGGCCTTGCGTGACGGCGCCGGTGGCGGCCAGCTGGCGCGGCTCGCGCCAGGTGATAAAGGCCAGCGCGCCGATGAAGCTGGCGGCCAGAACGAAGTAGAGGGCTTTGCGCGGAAGGGTCATGGGCGGCTCGGAGGTGGCAAAGGGGCTTTATTCGCGGGTTTTGAGCGCCTCGATCAGGTCAAGGCGGCGCACGCGCCAGTTCACGGCCAGGGCCGAGATGATGGCGCTCACGCAGGTCACAAACGAGGGAAAGGCGAAGGTGGAAGGCCGCACGATGAGGGGCACGCGAAACAGCTCCGTGCTCATGCCATGCGCCACGAAGGCCGAAAGGGCGTAGCCCACGGCGGCGGCCACGGGCAGCGACAGCAGCACCAAAAGCGCCAGCTCGCCCAGCAGGATGTAGCTGACTTCGCCGCGCGTGAAGCCCAGCACGCGCAGGCTGGCCAGCTCGCGCGTGCGCTCTGACAGCGACATGCGCGCCGAGTTGTAGACCACGCCGAAATTGATGATGGCGCCCATGAGGGTGGCCATGAAGGTGAAGATGCGGGTGAAGGTGGAGATGGTGCTGCGGTAGTTGCGCAGCGAGGCGGCTTGTGATTCGGCGCTGGAGACCAGCGGGCGGCGATCCAGCTCGCGCAGCACGCTGGTTTCCATGCCCTTGTCCACCAGCAGGAAGGCGCTGCTGGCCAGATCGTCGTCGCCCAGGGCGCGGTTGAGGGCGGGCAGGCTCATGTAGGCGTTCATGCCCATGGATTCATCCAGCAGTTGCGCCACGGGCAGGGTCAGGCGCGGCTGGCGGCCTTCCATCACTTCCACCCACACGGTGTCGCCGGGCTGCACGCCCAGGCGGCGGGCCAGCCACGTGCCCAGCACCAGGCCGGCGGGCGGCAGCTGCATGCGCTGCAAGCTGGCGCTGAAAGGGCGGCGCATGCGGGCGTTTTCAGGCAGGCCCTCGATGGCGGTGAGCACTTGATGGTTCAGATGCCCGATGCGCACGGAAACCATGCGCGTGCCTTCCACGGCGCGCACGCCGGGCAGGGCGCGCAGCTCATGCAGGGCGCGGCGCGGCGCGGCTTCGGTGAAGGAGGCGGCCACGTCGTAATGCCGCGCCAGGCCGAATTCGACGGCCAGCAGGTGGTTGATGGAGGCGATCTGGAAGTCCGACATCATGACGATGCCGCCAGCCAGCGCCAGGCCAATGACGGTCATCAGCGCCTTGAAGGGGCGGCGCTCCAGCTGCCGCAGGATCATGCGCGTGGGCTGCGAGAGCCAGCGCGTCAGCCCCAGCCGCTCGATGAGCGTGGGGCGAAAGCTTTCGGGCGCGGGCGGGCGCATGGCCTGCGCCACCGGCTCGCTGGCGGCGGCGAATACGGCGTGGCCCGTGCCCGCCAGCGCGGCCAGCAGGCTGATGGCCGCGCCAATGGCCACCACCTGGGCATCCGTGCCGAACACCAGATAGGGAAAGCGGAAGTTTTGCTGGTACAGCCCGGCCAAAAGTGTGCCCAGCCACACGCCGGCCAGCGTGCCGATGACCACGCCAATCAGGCAAATGAAAGTGACGATCTGCCCGTAGTGCAGCGCCACCTGCCAGGTGCCGTAGCCAAAGGCCTTGAGCGTGGCCACCTGGTCGCGCTGCATGCCGATGAGGCGCTTGAACACCACGTTGAGCAAAAACGCCGCCACGCCCAGGAAGATGGCCGGAAACAGCCACACGTTGGTGGCCAGCTGCTTGAGTTCTTCATGCAGGAAGCGAAACGACATCTGCTCCATGCGGCCCGTGGCGCCGATGCCGCCGTAGCGTTGCAGGATGCGGTCGGTGGCGCGGATGACTTGCTGCTCTTGCTGAAGGCGCGCGCTGGCCGTGTCGGCGTGCGCCAGGCGGATCACGATCTGGTTGAACGCGCCTTTCATGTCCATCGCCGCTTCCATCGCCCGGCGCGGCGCCCAGACGATGGCGTAGCGCTCGTAGTCGGGAAACATGCCGCCGTGCTTGATTTGGTTCAGATGCTCGGCGGACACGGCAATGCCCGCCAGGCGGAACCACTGCGTGCGCCCGTGTACCGTCAGGCGCAGGCGGTCGCCCGGCTTGAGCCGGTGCGCCTTGGCGAAGGCGTCGCTGATCAGGATTTCGTCTTGCGCGCCCGGCGCCAGCATGCGGCCCGTGCGCAGGTGCACGCGATTCAGGCGCGGCTGGCCGTCATCGGGCAGCGACTGCATCAGCACCTGCACCGGGTCGGCAAAGCCGGGCACCTGCATCTTGGCGCGCGAGACGATGCGCGTTTCCACCTCCGCCACGCCCGGCAAATCGGCAATCTGCCGCTCCACCGCGCTGGGCGCGCGCTTGAGGTGCGCCCACACGTGCGCAAAGCGCTGCTGGGCATACAGCATGTCGCGCGTGGTGCGCAGCGAGTCCAGCGTGGATTGCGACATCACCAGCATGGCAATGCCCGCCGCAATCACCAGCGCAATGGCCAGCGCCTGCCCGCGCATCAGCCACAAATCGCGCAGCGCCTTGCGGGTCAGGGCAGATACCGGCATGCTTGGCCTTTTCCTTCAGCGGCTCACCATTGCAGGCTGGCCGCCTGCTGGCGAGTGGCGTTGCGCTGCTCGCGCACGATCTGGCCGTCTTGCATCCACAGCACACGGCTGGCCATGCGGGCGATGTCGGCGTTGTGGGTGATGATGACCGTGGTGGCGCCCATTTCGGCGTTCACCTGCTCCAGCGCCTGGAGCACGCGCACGCCCGTGGCCGAATCCAGCGCGCCCGTCGGCTCGTCGCACAGCAGCACCGCAGGCCGCTTGGCAATGGCGCGCGCAATGGCCACGCGCTGCTGCTCGCCGCCCGAAAGCTGCGCGGGAAAGTGGTCCAGCCGCGCCGTCAGCCCCACCAGCGCCAGCGCCTCTTCGGGCGCGAGCGGATGGCGGGCGATTTCCGTGACCACCGCCACGTTCTCGCGCGCCGTCAGGCTCGCAATCAGGTTGTAGAACTGGAACACGAAGCCCACGTGCTCGCGCCGAAAGCGCGTGAGCGCCGCGTCATCGGCGCGGCTCAAATCCTCGCCGCCATAAAACACCTGCCCGCTGCTGGGCACATCCAGCCCGCCCAGAATGTTCAGCAAGGTGGACTTGCCGCTGCCCGAAGGCCCCAGCACCACCACCAGCTCGCCGCGCTCCAGCGCCAGATCCACCCCGCGCAGCGCGCGCACCTGCACATCGCCCATGTGATAGGTCTTGGTCAGCCCTTGCGCCCGGAAAACGGGCGCAGCGGCTGCAACTTCAGGCATTTCAGGCGTGCGCATGCGGCGGATTATGCGGAAGGCATTCGCCGCCTCTGCGACAATCTGCCCCTTTCCGGAACCCGGCGCGCGGCCAGCCAGCCCGCGCCGCCGCCGTGGAAACAGCGAAACCTGCTTTGATAACAAGAGCAGATTCAAGCCCATGAAAAGGCCCGTCCTCGCCGTATCCACGCGAGATCGTGCTATGAATGAAGGAGCGGAAAACGCCCTTTCAGACGGCTGCGCGGCGGATTTCCGGAAAAAAAGCCTGAGTGGTGAAATCGGTAGACACAAGGGACTTGAAACAATTTGAGCCTCCGCGCGGAAACGCCCGGAGTGAAACCCGTCAAATTCGGCGAACGCCCCCGGCCCCGTGCCCGGCCAACGCCGAGCCAAGCCTGCCAGCGCAGGAAGGTGTAGAGAGCAGACGGCGGGCGCCTAAAGCCGCAAGGCCAGGGCGAAGGCGTGCTCCAGCCCACGAACGGCGGCTTTTTCCTGCGCGAAAAGCCGCCGGCGGCGAAAGCCGAAGCGGGAAGAAAATCCCTGGCCGCAAGGCGTGCCGGTTCGATTCCGGCCTCAGGCACCACTTCAAGCCACCCCCCGGCGGGTGGCTTTTCTTTGTTCCCTTTGTTCCTCCAAGCGGTTCATCCATGCAGCCAGCCCCCTCCTATCCCTTTGCACAGCGCCTGAACCATGTGGAAACCTCCGCCATCCGCGAAGTGTTCAAGCTGCTGGGCCGGCCCGGCATCATCAGTTTTGCGGGCGGCTTTCCCGACAGCACCCTGTTTGATGTGGCGCACATCGAAGAAGCCGCCCGCCAGGCGCTGACGCAGCAGGCCGCGCAGGCGCTGCAATACGGCGCGACCGAAGGCTTCATGCCCCTGCGCGAGCAGCTGGCCGCGCTCATGCAGGCGCACGGCGCCAGTGTGCGGGCAGAGCAGCTCATCGTCACCACCGGCAGCCAGCAGGCGCTGGATCTGGTGGGCAAAACACTGGCCGAGCCGGGCTGCAAAGTCATCGTTGAAGGCCCTACTTTTCTGGCCGCCATTCAGTGCTTTCGCCTCTACGGCGCGCAAGTCATCAGCGCCCCGGCCGATGCCCACGGCGTGCAGCCGGGCGCACTGGAGCGGCTCATTGAAGAGCACCGCCCGCGCTTTGTCTATCTCATTCCCACCTTTGGCAACCCCGGCGGGGCCACGCTCACGCTGGAGCGCCGCCGCCGCGTGCTGGAGCTGGCGGTGCGGCATCAAACCCTGATCATCGAAGACGACCCCTACGGCCAGCTGTGGTTTGACGCGCCGCCGCCGCCCAGCCTGCTCGCTCTCACGTCCGAAGTGCCGGGCAGCCGCGACTGGCTCATTCACTGCGGCAGCCTCTCCAAAATCCTCTCGCCCGGCCTGCGGCTGGGCTGGATGACTGCGCCCGCGCCGCTGCTGGCCCAGGCCGTGATGTGCAAGCAGTTCAGCGACGCCAACACCAGCGCCTTCGCCCAGGCCGTGGCCGCCAATTACCTGGCCGCCGGACACCTGGGCCAGGCGCTGGAAAACGCGCGCCGCGTCTATGCCCGCCGCGCGCGCGTCATGGGCCAGGCGCTGCGCGAGCAGCTGGGCCAGGCCATTGCCTTCACCCCGCCCCAGGGCGGCCTGTTCATCTGGGCGCGGCTGACGGGCGCTGGCGGCGCGCTGGCCGATGGCGCGGCGCTCGCGCCCAAGGCCATTGCCCAGGGCGTGGCCTTCGTGCCCGGCGCGCCTTTTTTCGCCACCCAGCCCGACGCCGCCACGCTGCGCCTTTCTTTTGCCACGGCAGGCGAGGACGACATCCGCGAAGGCGTGGCGCGCCTGGCGCGCGCGCTGCGGGTCTGAGAGCCAGTTCCAGCGTTTCCGCGCCGCAGGCGCTGCCTGCTGGGAGGGCATCAGAAACAGGAGCAAATTTGAAGGGGTAAGAATGACGCCTTGCGCAGATTCCACTAGGACATCATGCTATGGTTAAAGGAGCGAAATAAAGGCCGCCAGCGCCTTCCCCCTTCCCTTTTCCTGGCTTGCGCTCGCGTGGCAGGCTGCGGGCAGAGACTGGGATTCCGTCCGTGCAAGCCAAAAAAGCGCGGCCTTGCGCGCTTGCGGGCCTTGCCCGTCTCCGCCGGGCCGCTGCTGACAGGCCCGTTGGCGCCTTGCGGTTCATGCCGATCCGCCGCCTTCACGGCCAGGCCAGGCCAGGCTTTGAACCGGTCTTGGGGCCGCCAGGCAAAAGCCCTTCGCGCCTGCTGCTTTTGCCGCTTTCGCGTCTGGCCTGGCGCGCCTGGCCTTACAAACGGCGTTTTGCCGCCACCGGCTGCCATCAGCCGCCACAGCCATGACCGAAACCCTCCGCTCCTATCTTCTCGATCTGCAATCGCGCATCGCCGCCGCCATTGAGCAGGCGGACGGGCGCGGGCGCTTTGCGCGCGAGCCTTGGCGCAAAGCGCCGGGCGAGGCGCTGCAAGGCGAGGGCGTCACGCAAATCATGGAGGGCGGCGCGGTGTTCGAGCGCGCGGGCATCGGCTTTTCGCATGTGCGCGGCCCCGGCCTGCCGCCTTCGGCCACGCAGCGCCGGCCGGAGCTGGCGGGCGCGCCGTTCGAGGCCATGGGCGTCTCGCTGGTCTTTCACCCGCTCAATCCCTACGCGCCCACCGTGCACATGAACGTGCGCATGATTTCGGCAGGCCAAAGCGATGCAAAAACCTGCTGGTTTGGCGGCGGCATGGATTTGACGCCGCATTACGGCTTTGATGAAGACTGCGCCAGCTTTCACGCCGCCTGCCGCGATGCCGTGGCGCCCTTTGGCGCAGACAAATATCCGCGCTTCAAGAAGTGGTGCGATGAATATTTCCGCAACCACCATCGCGGCGAGCAGCGCGGCATTGGCGGCATTTTTTTTGACGATTACGCCGAAGGCGGCCTGGATGGCGGCTTTGCGTTGATGCAGGCCGTGGGCAATGCCTTTTTGCCTGCGTATTTGCCCATCGTGCAGCGCCGCCAGGGCATGCCCTGGGGCGAGCGCGAGCGCCAGCACCAGCTCTACCGCCGGGGGCGCTACGTGGAATTCAATCTGGTGTGGGACCGGGGCACGCACTTCGGCCTGCAATCGGGCGGGCGCGCCGAGTCCATCCTGCTGTCGATGCCGCCGCTGGCGCGCTGGGCCTGGCAGCGCCAGCCCGAACCGGGCACGCCGGAAGCGAAGCTGACGGACTTCTACCTTCAGCCACGGGACTGGGTTTGAGCCAGGCGGGCCGCGTCCTGGTTTGTCACGCTATTGAAAGCAGAGCGGATTCAGCCTCATGAAAAGGCATCTTGCGCCCTGTTGGCGAAGACCCTGCGCTATCGAACAAGGAGCGAATTGAAGTGCCCGAAAACGCCTCCCGGCCCCCCGGCCCGCCGCGCATCGGCCTGTTCGGCGGCGCGTTCGATCCGCCGCACTACGCCCACATGGCCCTGGCGCGCGCCGCCGTGCGCCAGCTGGGCCTGAGCCGCCTGCACGTCACTCCCACCGGCCAGGCTTGGCACAAAAGCCGCCCGCTCACCCCCGCCGCGCAGCGGCTGGCCATGTGCCGCCTGGCTTTCGCCCATGAGCCGCGCTGCGTGGTGGACGGACGCGAGACGCGCCGCGACGGCCCCAGCTACACCATCGACACGCTGGCCGCGCTGCAAGCCGAATACCCGGGCGCGGCGCTCTATCTGCAAATCGGCGCCGACCAGGCTGCTGCCTTTCACACCTGGAAAGACGCGGCGCGCATTCTTGAAATGGCCGCGCTTTCCATTGCCATCCGCGCGGGTCAGGACGGCCAGGGGCATGCGCCTTTCGATCCGCTTTGCCCGCTGCCGGGCCTGCCGCCCGCCTTGCAGGCGGCCGCCTGCATCCACGTATTGCGCCTGCCGGCCATGCCCCACAGCTCCACGCAGGCGCGCCAGCTCGCCGCCCAGGGCCTGCCCCTGCAAGGCTGCGTGCCGCCTTCAGTGGCGCGGTATATTGCCCGCCACCATCTCTACACACACCCGGCAAGCTCATGAGCGACACCACCGCCCAGAAAAAAATCCAGAAACTCCAGCGCGCCATCGTCGATGCGCTGGAAGACGTGAAGGCGCAGGACATCCGCGTTTTCAACACCGAAGCGCTCTCGCCGCTGTTCGAGCGCGTGATCATCGCCAGCGGCGCCAGCAACCGCCAGACCAAGGCGCTGGCCGCCAGCGTGCGCGACAAGGTGCGCGAAAGCGGCCTGGGCAAGCCCCTGACCGAAGGCGAAGACAACGGCGAATGGATCATCGTGGACTGCGGCCCCGCCGTCGCCCACATCATGCAGCCGGCCTTCCGCCAGTACTACAAGCTGGAAGAAATCTGGGGCGGCAAGCCCGTGCGCCTCAAGACCGCCGCCGAAAAAGCCGCCGCCGCGCGCGCCAAGGCCGCCGCCGGGCCAAGCGCCCCGCCTGAAACGCCCGCCCGGCCCGCCGCCCGCAAAGCTGCCGCGCCGCGCAAGCCCGCCGCAAAAAAAACGGCGGCCGGGTGAGCCAGCGGCCCTTGCGGCTTCTTTCTCTTTCCTGAAGCTGCGGGCGGGCGCGGGGCCGCGAAAAGCCGTGAGGCGCGCCCGCGCAGCCCCAAAAAAGATGGCCGCGTGAGCGGCCATCGGCGTCAGAAACGTGTCAGAAACGGGCGGCCGCTTGTTGCGGCGCGCTCATGGCAGGTTACGGCGCGTTCATTGGGGCGACTTGTGCGCGTCGTCCACGGCAGCGGTAAACAGCACGTCGGTCGAAGAGTTCAGCGCCGTTTCGGCTGAATCCTGAATGACGCCAATGATGAAACCCACGCCCACCACCTGCATGGCCGTGTCGTTGTCAATGGCAAACAGGCTGCACGCCATCGGAATCAGCAGCAGCGAGCCGCCAGCCACGCCTGAAGCGCCGCAAGCGCCCAGCGAGGCCACCACGCTCAGCACCAGCGCCGTCCAGAAATCAACCTGCCCGCCCAGCGTGTGCACGGCCGCCATTGACAGCACCGTGATGGTGATGGCCGCGCCTGCCATGTTGATGGTCGCGCCCAGGGGAATGGAGACGGAATATGTGTCTTCATGCAGGCCGAGCTTTTTGCACAGCGCCATGTTCACCGGAATATTGGCCGCCGAGCTGCGGGTGAAAAAAGCCGTCACGCCGCTTTCGCGCAGGCAGGTGAACACCAGCGGGAAGGGGTTGCGCCGCGTTTGCGAAAACACCAGCAGCGGATTGACCACCAGCGCCACCACGGCCATCGCCCCCAGCAGCACGGCCAGCAGGTGGATGTATTGGTAAATGCCCTTGAAGCCTTCCACCACGATGGTGGTGAGCACCAGCCCGAAGATGCCCAGCGGCGCAAAGCGGATGATCCAGCGCACCACGCTGGAGACGGCCTCGGCCAGATCGGCCAGCATGGCCCGCGTGCCGTCTGCGGCATGGCGCAGCGAAATGCCCAGCAGCACGGCCCAGCCCAGAATGCCGATGTAGTTGCCCGAAGAAACCGCCTGCACCGGGTTGGCCACCAGGTTCATCAGCAGGTTGCGCAGCACCTCGGCAATGCCGCCGGGCGCCACCTTCTGGGCCGCCTCCACGCCCTTGAACGAAAGCGTGGACGGAAAGGCGAAACTAGCCGCCACGGCCACCAGCGCGGCCGCGAACGTGCCCACCAGATACAGCGCCAGAATGGGGCGGATGTTGGTCGGATTGCCCTTGCGGTGCTGCGACACCGCCGAGAGCACCAGCACAAACACCATCACCGGCGCCGCCGCCTTGAGCGCGCCCACGAACAGCCCGCCCAGCAGCTTGCCCAGCTCGCCCACCAGGGTCACGAACTGCGGCGGAGCCACGTCCGGATCGGCCGGCAGGGCGTTGTGCGCCACAGCGCCCACCAAAACGCCCGCCGCCAGGCCGATGACGATCTGCATCACCAGCCCCAGCCGGTCCAGCCGGGCGATGAAACCTTGTTTCTCCATTGCTTGAACTCCTGAAAAAAATGGCGACACAAAACGCGCGCCGCTTGCATGTGGATTGTGACGGATTGCACACCTGGCCCCCCGGAGACCGCGCCTGCAAGCTCGCGCCCCGGCAGAGTGCGCCGCGCGCAGGCCAAGACGCGTTAGCCAAGCAGGCAAGCGGCGGACGGAGCGGCCTGTTTAGCTACTCTATTCATAGCAATACGTCCTAGTGGAACCAGCGCAAAGCGGGTTTCGGCCCCCCTGAATCCGCTCCTTTTTTTACGAACCACTCTGATGCGCACCAGCAGGCTGAGGCGGCCCGCAGGCCCTGCCCTATCCGCACGGCTTCCCGGCTGGAAAGAACAGCGCGGCAGGCGCAGCCATCACTGCCGCAAGGAAGCTTTCGGCGCTCCAGGCGGCCCGCCTCAAACCAGCGCCACCAGCGCCACCAGCGCGCCCGTCAGGCTCAGGCTGTAGAGCAGCTCGTACAGACCGGCATCGCGCAGCGAAGGCGCCAGATCGCGCCCAATGGCCAGGCGCAGCACCGGCCGGCCCGCGCGGCGCACCATCAGCCCCCACAGCGCCAGCAGCGCCGCCATGAGCAGCGCCATGCCGGGACGCGGAAAAAAAGGCGCCACCTCCGCGCCAGCGCCCGCCAGGGCCAGCAAGCCCAGCAGACACGGGGCAATCAGCAAAACCATGAACGCCTGCCGCGCGCGCCGCTCGCCCAGGCGCACGGCCAGCGTGATCTTGCCGTGAACGGGGTCGGTGTGGATATCGCGCAGGTTGTTCACCATCAGCAGCGCACAGGCAATCAGCCCCACGCCCGCGCCAGCCACCCAGCCCCACAGCGGCACGCGCCCGGCCTGCACGTACGTGGTGCCGCAAGTGGCCATCAGCCCGAAAAAAAGAAACACGAACACCTCGCCCAGCCCGCGATAGCCGTAAGGGCGCGGGCCGCCCGTGTAAAACCACGCCGCCGCAATGGCCGCCGCCCCCAGGCCCAGCATCCACCACTGCCCGCACAGCGCCAGCAGCGCCAGCCCCAGCGCCACGGCCACGGCAAAGCTGGCCAGGGCCAGCGCCATCACCGCAGCGGGCGCAACGGCGCCCGAAGCCGTCAGCCGTGGCGGGCCGCAGCGCACGTCATCCACGCCGCGCAGGCCGTCGAAATAGTCGTTGGCGATGTTGCAGCCAATTTGCAGGGCCAGCGCCACGCCCGCCGCCAGCAGCGCGCGCGCCCACGAGGCCGCGCCCAGCGCAAAGGCAACGCCCGTGCCAAGCAAAACGGGCGCAATGGCTGCGGGCAGCGTCCGCAGCCGGACCACTTCAACCCACGAGACGGCGGAAGACTTCATCCGGCCAATCCTAGCGTTGCGCCACAGGATTCAAAGGCGCTGAAAACCCGAAGATGCGATTCGCTTTCAGGCAAGAGCGCAAAAACGGGCCGGGCGCATGCGCGTTGGCGCAAATGGGTGAATATGCAAACAGAAAACCGCTTCCGAAATGGCGCATCACTCCGCCCGCAAAACAAATGGCGGTCTTGCGCATATTCGGCCTGGGAAAAAATGAATCGCCTCGCCCTGCAAAATCTGCCGCTTCAGGCTGAAAGCGCCAATACCCTGCATTTTGCCAGAAGAGCAATGGCCGGATGAAATGCAGAATGTGCTTTTCATCCGCCGGTACGCAAAGCGCTTATTTCTCAGATTTCATGAAAATGGCGGCACGATGCGCCTTTCACGGCGAGGCCCTTATTGCCATTGAATTGCGGATGGCGCTTCAAATATCCGGCAGCATCCTGGAGCCATTTGGAGCGGAAAACATGAAAACCATGCGCTTGCGGTGAGCGATGAAAATGCATTGCGGGCGCGCCCCACCCGCTATTCACGCCCGCTATTCACGCCTGCTACTCACGCCCGCCATGCAGCAGCTTTTGCAGCGGCTCCCACACGTTGTTCAGAATGGCCGGATGCGCCTCGGCCTTGGGGTGGATGCGGTCGGGCTGAAAGTGCGCCAGGGCGTCGGGCTGGTCGGCCACGCCAGCGAGCAAAAAGGGCGCGAGGGCGGCGCCTGTCTGCCGGGCGATGCGGGGGTAGATGCCGGCAAAGCGCCGGGTGTAGTCCGCGCCGTAGTTGGGCGGGGCCTGCATGCCGGCAAGCAGCACGCGCGCGCCGGTTTTTTGGGCCGTCTGCGTCATGGCCAGCAGGTTGGCTTCGGTGGCATCCAGCGGCAGGCCGCGCAGGGCGTCGTTGCCGCCCAGCTCGATGATGACGATGGCGGGCTGATGCTTTTTGAGCAGGCCGGGCAGGCGCGCGCGGCCGCCGGCGGTGGTGTCGCCCGAGATGCTGGCATTGAGCACGCGCCAGTCTCTTTGCTGGCCCTGCTTTTCAGCGGCGAGCTTTTGCTCCAGCAGCGCCACCCAGCCCGTGCCGCGCGGCAGGCCGTATTCGGCTGAAAGCGAATCGCCCACCACGAGGATGGCGGGCCTTTGCGCTTGTTCTTGCGCCCGCGCCCCGGCAGGCAGTGCGAGTGCGGCGGCAAGCTGGCAGATAAAGTTGCGGCGTTTGAGGCCCTGAATGGACATGAGTGGAGAACCAGTGAATGAAGCGCCGCCCCTGATCGAGGTGCAGCGCCTGTGCAAAACCGTGCGCGACGCCACGGGCGAGCTGCCCATTTTGCGTGACGTGAGCTTTGCGCTGGCGCAGCGGCAGACGGCGGCCATCGTCGGCGCTTCCGGCTCCGGCAAAAGCACGCTGCTGTCGCTGATTGCGGGGTTGGACGTGCCCAGCAGCGGCACGGTGCGCATTGCCGGGCAGGATTTGTTTGCGGTGGATGAAGACGCGCGCGCCGCCATCCGCGCCCGGCGGCTGGGCTTCGTGTTCCAGAACTTCCAGCTCGTGGGCGGCATGACGGCGCTGGAAAACGTGATGCTGCCGCTGGAGCTGGCCGGCGCGCCGCGCGCGCGCCAGCAAGCCAGCGAGATGCTGGCGCGCGTGGGCCTGGCCGCGCGCCTGGGGCATTACCCCAAGCTGCTTTCCGGCGGCGAGCAGCAGCGCGTGGCGCTGGCGCGCGCCTTCGTCATGCGCCCCGCCGCCTTGCTGGCCGATGAGCCGACGGGCAGCCTGGACTTCGCCACCGGCGAGCGCGTGATGCAGCTGATGCTGGAGATGAACCGCGAGCTGGGCACCACGCTCGTGCTCGTCACCCACGACCGCGCCCTGGCCGCGCTGTGCGAGCGGCGGCTGGTGGTGGAAGCGGGGCGGGTGGCGGAGGGCGAATGAACAATGCCGGCAGGCGCTGTCCGGATCAGCCCCATTCCACGCCAGACGCCCCGTGCGCCCCGGCTCGCAAGGCGTGCAAGCAGCCTTTTTCGCTCCTTCATCAATAGCATGGTGTCTTAGTGGAACCTGCGCAGAGGCTGATTTTCAACCCCTCAAATCAGCTCCTGTTTCTAAAGCACGGGCCGCTTCTTGTCTGCCGCTTCGGGCGCGCGGCGCGGCTGGCCTGCGCAGCGGCGGCGGCCTATCATCCGCCGCTTTTTTGCGCCTTTACTTTCCGCCTGCGCCGTGCGTCTGAATTCCATCAAGCTCTCGGGCTTCAAGTCGTTTGCCGAACCCACCCAGTTCATGCTGCCCGGGCAGCTGGTGGGCGTGGTGGGGCCGAACGGCTGCGGCAAGTCCAACATCATGGACGCGGTGCGCTGGGTGCTGGGCGAGTCCCGGGCCAGCGAGCTGCGCGGCGAGTCCATGCAGGACGTGATCTTCAACGGCACCACCACGCGCAAGGCGGCCAGCCGCTCCTCGGTTGAACTCACGTTTGACAACAGCGACCACCGCGCGGGCGGCCAGTGGGGCCAGTTCACCGAAATCGCCGTGCGCCGCGTGCTCACGCGCGAGGGCGCGAGCAGCTACTTCATCAACAACCAGCCCGTGCGGCGGCGCGACGTGCAAGACGTGTTTCTCGGCACGGGCCTGGGGCCGCGCGCCTACGCCATCATCGGGCAGGGCACCATCAGCCGCATCATCGAATCGCGCCCCGAAGAGCTGCGCCTGTTTCTGGAAGAAGCGGCGGGCGTGAGCAAATACAAGGAACGCCGCCGCGAAACCCAGGGCCGCCTGGAAGACACGCGCGAGAACCTCACCCGCGTGCAAGACATCCTGCGCGAGCTGAACGCCAACCTTGAAAAGCTGGAGCAGCAGGCCGAAGTCGCGCGCCAATACAACGAGCTGCAAGAGGCCGCCACCTTGCGCCAGCACCAGCAGTGGTTTCTCAAGCGCAGCGAGGCCGAGCAGGGGCAAAGCCACCTGAAGGCCGACACCGACCAGGCCCGCAACGATCTGGAATCGCGCAGCGCCGACTTGCGCCGCGTGGAGGCCGATCTGGAAGCCGTGCGCCAGGCCCACTACGAAGCGGGCAGCGAAGTCAATCAGGCCCAGGGCCTGCTGTATGAGGCCAGCGCCGAAGTGGGCAAGCTGGAAGCCGAAATCCGCTTCGTGCTGGAAAACCGCGAGCGCGCCGCCCAGCGCCTGGCGCAGCTGAAAGAGCAGGCCGCCGAATGGGCGGGCCGCCAGGCCGAGGCCCAGGCGCAAACCGAAGAGCTGGCAGAGCAGGACGCGCAGGCCGAAGAGCAGGCCGAATGTCTTGCCGCGCAGCTCGAAGAGCAGCAGCACGCCCTGCCCGGCCTGGAAGACGCCCACCGCGCCGCACAGGCCGCCGCCAGCCAGCAGGCCGCCGCCGTGGCGCAGGTGCAGCAGCAAATCCAGGTGCTGGCCGCCGAGCAGCGCGGCCTGGCCGAGCAAACCCGCCAGCAGCAGCAGCGCCACGAGCGCCTGCAAGCCGAGCGCCGCGCCCTGGCCGCGCCCGACGCCCAGCGCCTGGCGGCCCTGCAAGCCGAACTGGCGCAAGCCGCCGCCGCCGCCCAGGCGCTGCAAGCCCGCCTGCAAGCGCTGCAAGAGCAGGCCCCCGCACTGGAAGAAGAGCGCCGCGCGCGCCAGCAGGCCGCTGGCGCCGAAGCCGCCCGCCAGACCGAACTGGCCGCCAGCCTCGGCGCCCTGCAGGCCTTGCAGGAAAAGGTGAAAACCGGCGGCAAGCTCCAGCCCTGGCTGCAAAAACATGGCCTGCACGCCCTGCCGGGCCTGTGGAGCCGCCTGCAAGCCGAGCCGGGCTGGGAAAGCGCGCTCGAAGCCGCCCTGCGCGAGCGCCTGGGCGCGCTGGAAATCAGCCGCCTGGAGCAGGCCGCCGCCTTCGCGCCAGACGCCCCGCCCGCGCGCCTGGCCTTCTACGCGCTGCCCACGCCATCGGCGGCAGGCCCTGCCGGGCAGGCGGCGGGCCTTCAGCCCCTGGCCAGCCGCCTGCGCCTGCACGACGCCGCCTTGCACGCCCTGCTTGCCCACTGGCTGGCCGGCTGCTTTTGCGCCAGCGCCCTGCCCGAAGCCCTGGCCCTGCGCGCGCAGCTCGCGCCCGGCCAGACGGTCTATGTGCCCGGCGGCCACAGCGTCACCGCGCACGGCGTGAGCTTTTACGCGCCCGACTCGGAACAGGCCGGCCTGCTGGCCCGCGCGCAAGAAATCGAAAACCTGCAAAAGCAGCTGCGCGCCCAAACCCTCATTGCCGAAGAAACCCAGGCCGCCCTGCACAAGGCCGAAGCCGCCTGCGCCGACGCCGCCCAGCGCCTGGACGCCGCCCAGCGCGAGCGCGCCGAAGCGCAAAACCGCGCGCACGAGCTGCAAGTGCAAAACCTGCGCCTGACCCAGCTGGCCGACCAGGCGCAAGAGCGCAGCCGCCAGCTGGACGCCGACCTGGCCGAAACCCGCGCCGCGCTCGATGAGCTGCAAGAGCGCCAGGCCAGCGCCGAAGCCCGCTTTGAAGAGCTGGACATGCAGCTGGCTGACCAGCAAGAGCGCCACGCCCAGCTTGAAAGCCGCGTCATGCAGGCCGACCGCCAGCTGCAAGCCGCCCGCGAGCAGCAGCGCGGCCTGGAGCGCCAGGCGCAAGAAGCCCAGTTCGCCCGCCGCAGCCTGCAAGCGCGCCGCGCCGAACTGGCCCGCGCCATCGACACCGCCGCCGCGCAAACCGCCAGCCTGCAAGGCGAAGCGGCCCGCGCCGAAGAAGAACTGGCCCGCTTGAACGAATCCGCCGCCCAGGGCGGCCTGCAACAGGCCCTGGCGACCAAGCTCGAACGCGAGCAGGCCCTGGCCGCCCAGCGCAGCCGCTATGACGACCTCACCCAGCGCCTGCGCGCCAGCGACGAGCGCCGCATGCAGCTCGAGCGCGAGCTGGAGCCGCTGCGCCAGCGCATCACCGAGCTGCAGCTCAAGGAGCAGGCCGCGCGCCTGGGCGCCGAGCAATACACCCAGCTGCTGGCCGACGCAGGCGCCGACCTGGCCGCCGTGGCCCAGTCCATCGAAGAAAGCGGCGTGCGCCTGCACGGCCTGCAAGGCGAAATCGACCGCCTGCACCGCAGCATTGCGGCGCTGGGCGCCGTCAATCTGGCCGCCCTGCAAGAGCTGGCCGCCGCCCGCGAGCGCAAGCAGTTTCTCGACGCGCAAAGCCATGACCTCACCGAGGCCATGAACACGCTGGAAGACGCCATCCGCAAGATTGACCAGGAAACGCGCGAGCTGCTGGGCCACACCTTCCACACCGTCAATGAGCACTTTGGCCGCATGTTTCCCGAACTGTTCGGCGGCGGCCAGGCGCGCCTGGTGATGACCGGCGACGAAATCCTGGACGCGGGCGTGCAAGTCATGGCCCAGCCGCCGGGCAAGAAAAACCAGACCATTCACCTGCTCTCCGGCGGCGAAAAGGCGCTGACGGCCATTGCCCTGGTCTTTGCCATCTTCCAGCTCAACCCCGCGCCCTTTTGCCTGCTCGACGAAGTGGACGCCCCGCTGGACGACGCCAACACCGAGCGCTACGCGCGCCTGGTCACGGCCATGAGCGGCCAGGGCACGCAGTTTCTTTTCATCAGCCACAACAAGATTGCGATGGAAATGGCCGAGCAGCTCATCGGCGTGACCATGCAGGAGCAAGGCGTCTCGCGCATCGTCGCCGTGGACATGGAAAGCGCCATCCGCATGGCGCAGTAGGCCGCAGCCTCAGGCAAAACGGGCGGCAGGAACAAGCTGCGGAAAGCCTGTTTTCGCTCCTTCATTCATAGCATGACGTCCTAGTGGAAAAAGCGCAGAAGCCGTTTTGAGGACCCTGAATCCGCTCCTGTTTTTGATGCCATCCGGCTGGCTGCCGGGCGCTCTGCCGAGAAGGCCGTGGGCAGCGCGCTCTGAACCGCTTTTCAGCCCCGGCGCGCGGCGAGTTTTTCAACGAGCGACAGCGCCTGCTGGTAGGCGGGCTGGGCCATGAGGGCGGCCCAGTCTGGCGCGTCAAAAGCAGGCAGCAGCGCGCGGCGGCGGGCCTCGCTGGCGGCGCGGGGCTGCCAGTGCACGCCCCGGGCGGCTTGCAGCCCCTCCAGCGCGGCATCCAGCGCCGCGCCGCCGTCGAGACACTGGTTGCACAGCAGCGCCAGGTCGCACCCCGCGTTCAGCGCCGCGCAGGCGGCTTCGGCGTGGGTGAGCTGGCGGCCCTGCATCTGGCGCGCAGCGGCCATGCCCAAATCGTCGCTGACGATGGCGCCGTCAAAACCCAGCAGGCCGCGCAGCACGTCTTGCAGCCAGTAAGGCGAAAAACCGGCGGGGCGCTCGTCCACTTGCGGGTAGATGACGTGCGCGGGCATGACGGCGGGCAGCGCCAGGCCCAGCCAGCCGTAGGGCGCGGCATCGGCCTGAAGCAGCTCGGCCAGCGGCCGCCCGTCTTGCGGCAGGTGCGTGTGCGAATCGGCCTGCGTGTAGCCGTGGCCGGGAAAGTGCTTGCCGCAGCCTTTCATGCCCGCCAGCAGCAGGCCGTGCAGCAGGCTTTTGGCCAGCTGGGCCGCCGCTTGCGGCTGCGGGTGCAGGGCGCGGTCGCCAATCACGGCGCTGCGGCCCCAGTCCAGATCGAGCACGGGGGTGAACGAAAGATCAATGCCGCAGGCGCGCAGCTCGGCGGCGAGCACGTAGCCGCAGGCAGTGGCGGCGGCCAGCGCCTGCAGGGCGTCTTCCTCCCACAGGCGGCCCAGGGCGCGCATGGGCGGCAGCGGCGTGAAGCCCCCTTCGCGAAAGCGCTGCACGCGGCCGCCTTCGTGATCGATGGCAATGAGCGCATCAGGCCGGATGACGCGGATGGCCGCCGTCAGCGCCGCAATCTGCTGGCGGCTTTGCCAGTTGCGCGTGAACAAAATGACGCCGCCCGTCAGCGGATGGGCGATGCGGCGGCGGTCTTCCGCCGTGAGGGCGGCGCCTGCGATGTCGATGATGAGCGGAGCGTGGGGCATGAGCCGTGCGGGTGAAAAAACGAAGCCGCGATTGAATCAGAACCCCATCCGGCCTTCATCCGGCCCAAGGCCGCGCCCTGCCGCCCGCCGCCGTCACGCCTTTGCTGGCGCCGTCTTTTGCGCCGTTTCCTGCCGCAGCTGCCGGGCGGCGGCCACCATGCGGGTCAGCGCGCCAATGACTTCGGGCCACCGGCGGGTTTTCAGGCCGCAGTCCGGATTGACCCACAGGCGTTCGGGCGGAATGCGGCGGGCGGCCTGCCGCAGGCGCTGCACGATCTGCTCTTGCGTGGGCAGGTTGGGCGAGTGGATGTCGTACACGCCGGGGCCGATGTCGTTGGGGTAGTGAAAGTCCACAAAGGCGTCCAGCAGCTCCATGTCCGAGCGCGAGGCTTCGATGGTGATGACGTCGGCGTACATCTGCGCGATGGCGCTGATGATGTCGTTGAACTCCGAGTAGCACATGTGGGTGTGGATTTGCGTTTCGTCGCGCACGCCGTTGGCGGCCAGGCGAAAGCACGCAATGGCCCAGTCCAGATACGCCGACCACTGCTGGCGGCGCAGGGGCAGGCCCTCGCGCAGGGCCGGCTCGTCAATCTGGATGACGCCAATGCCCGCCTTTTCCAGATCCAGCACTTCGCGGATGGCCAGCGCCAGCTGCTGGCAGGTGAGCGGGCGCGGCTGGTCGTCGCGCACGAAAGACCAGTTGAGCAGGGTGACGGGGCCGGTGAGCATGCCCTTGACGGGGCGCGGCGTGAGCGACTGCGCCCACGTGGCCCACTCCAGCGTCATGGCATGCGGGCGGCGGATGTCGCCAAAGAGGATGGGCGGCTTGACGCAGCGCGAGCCGTAGGACTGCACCCAGCCAAAGCGCGTGAAGGCATAGCCTTCAAGCTGCTCGCCAAAGTATTCGACCATGTCGTTGCGCTCGGCTTCGCCGTGCACCAGCACGTCCAGCCCCAGCGCTTCCTGCTCGCGGATGGCGCGCTCGATTTCAGCCTGCATGGCCTGCCGGTAGGCGGCTTCGTCCAGCCGGGCGGCCTTGTATTCGCTGCGGGCATGGCGCACCTGCGCCGTCTGCGGAAATGAGCCTATGGTGGTGGTGGGCCAGGCGGGCAGCTTCAGCCAGGCGGCCTGCCTGGCGGCGCGCTGGGCAAAGGCGCTGGCGCGCTGCTCCATCGCGGGGGTGATGCGGCGCACGGCTTCTTGCACGGCGGGCAGGTGCGCGCGCGTTGAGGCGCGGCGGGCGGCCAGCGCGGCCTGGTTGGCTTGCAGCTGCGCGCGCACCGCCTCGCGCCCCTGGCGCAAAGCCGTGCCCAGCACTTGCAGCTCGTCCAGCTTTTGCAGGGCAAAGGCCAGCCAGTCGCGAATGCCCGCGTCCAGCCGGTCTTCCTGCGCCAGGTCCACCGGCACGTGCAGCAGCAGGCACGAAGGCGCCAGCCACAGGCGCTCGCCCAGGCGCTCGGCCAGCGGCTCCAGCCAGTCCAGCCAGGCCGTCAAGTCGCTTTTCCACACGTTGCGGCCATGGATGACGCCCAGCGAGAGCATGCCGTGCGCGGGCAGCAGGCCCAGCAGCGGCTGCACGTCTTCGCGGCCCGCCACGGCGTCCACGTGCAGGCCCGCCACGGGCAGGTGGGCGGCCAGGCAGCGGTTGTCGCCCAGCGCGCCAAAGTAGGTGGCCAGCAGCAGCTTCGCGCGGCTGCCCTTGAGGTGGTGGTAGGCCGTGTTGAAGGCGTGCCGCCAGGCTTCGTCCAGGTCGGTGACCAGCAGCGGCTCGTCCACCTGCACCCATTCGGCGCCCGCTTCGTGCAGACGCTCCAGCAGCTGGGCGTACACGGGCAGCAGGCGCGGCAGCAAGGCGAGCCGGTCGCTGCCGTCATGCGTCTTGCCCAGCGCCAGATAGGTCACGGGGCCGATGATGACGGGGCGCGCCTTCACGCCCTGCTCTTTCGCCTCGGCCAGCTGCGCCAGCAGGCGCGAGGCGTCCAGGCTGAAGGCCGTGTCCGCGTGCAGCTCCGGCACGATGTAGTGGTAGTTCGTGTCAAACCACTTGGTCATTTCGCCTGCGGCCACTTCACCTTCTTGCGCGCCTTTCTGCGCGCCATGCGCGTGGCCGCATGCGGCATGGCCCTCATGCGCGCCAGCGTCTGCGCCCGCATCGCGCGCACGGCCCCGGGCCACGCGAAACAGCTGCTCCAGCGCAGGGCCTGCGTGGCGCCGCGCACGCTCGGGCACGTTGCCCAGCGTGAAGCTCATGTCCAGCACGTGGTCATAAAAAGAGAAATCGCCCACGGGCGCCCAGTCCAGCCCGGCCTGCCAGGCCGCAAGTGGGCGCGCCCCTGTGGCAGCGCGAAGGCCGCCGCCTGCGGCTGACGCAAGCGGGCCGGCACCTGCTGGCCGTGGCCCAGCGCGTGCTGCCGCAGCTGGAGCAGGCCGAAGAGCGCCTGCGCCAGCTGGCCTGCGGCGAAGCGGGCACGCTGCGCATCGGCATGGAATGCCACCCCTGCTACCGCTGGCTGCTGAAAGTGGTGGCGCCCTACCTGGCCGCCTGGCCCGGCGTGGATGTGGACGTGAAGCAGAAATTCCAGTTCGGCGGCATCGGCGCGCTCTTTGACCATGAGATTGACCTGCTCGTCACGCCCGATCCGCTGCCGCGCCCCGGCCTGCGCTTCGAGCCGGTGTTTGACTATGAGCAAGTGCTGGTCGTCAGCCGCCAGCACCCGCTGGCGAACGTGCGCTGCGTGCGCCCGCAGCAACTGGCGGGCGAAACGCTCATCACCTACCCCGTGCAGCGGCAGCGGCTGGACATCTACACCCGTTTTCTCGCGCCCGCCGGCGTGGAGCCGCTGCGCCACAAAACCCTGGAAGACACCGGCATCATGTTGCAAATGGTGGCCAGCGGCCGTGGCGTCACGGCCCTGCCGCGCTGGCTGGCGCAGGACTACGCCCGCCAGCTGCCCCTGGCCACGGCGCGCCTGGGCGCGCGCGGCATCGCCAAGCAAATTCACCTGGGCGCACGGGCGGGCGACTTGCAAGGCGATCAGGCCACCGCCTGCCTGCGCGGCTTCATCGAACTGGCGCGCAGCATGTTCCAGACAGCGGACGAGCCGGGCGGGGCCAATGAACCCGCCTGCCCGTCCGCTTCATGAGAAGGGAGGGCGCCTGACTGGATGCATCAAAAAAAAGGAGCAAATCAAAGGGGGCCTGAATGCCGCTTTGCACCCTTTTCACTAGGACATCACGCTATGGATAAAGAAGCAAAAAAGGCGTGTTTCAACTCTGCCTGTTCATGGCCATGCGCATGGCAGATGACAGGCAGGCTTTCAAAATGGCGGCCCCGCGTCTTCGCCAGCCTGGACGGCAGCGGCGGCGGGCGTGGCGGCAGGCGCGGCGCTGCCGGGTTCGCCCATTTCGTTCATTTCGCCGCCCAGCGCCTCGATCAAATCGGGGATGAGGCGTGAGAGTTCGCCCGTGGCCAGGGCCGCGTCGGCGTCAAAGCGCTCGTCGCGGTTGTCGCTCTGGCCGTCTTTGTCGAACAGGCCGTCGGCGTAGCGCAGTTTTTTCAGTTGCAGCGCTTGCGTGAGCACAAAGCTCATGCGGCCGGCCCAGCCCAGAGCCAGGCGGGTGGGCAGCTTGCCTTCCTGAATGTGCTGGCGCACTTCGGGCGTTTCCAGCGGGTGGCGGGCAAAGCGCACGACGGCCGGCTCTTCGCCGCTGCCTTTGAGTTCGCATTCGCGCTCGATGCTGAATTCGGGGTGCAGCGCAGCGCCATCTTCGCTGGCCAGCCACGCGGCCATGGCCGCCTGCGGGGCCGTGCGCGTTTGCAGCAGCGCCAGCGCCAGCGCGCCCGGGCCGCCGCCAGCTGTGCGCATGAGGCTGGTGGTGATTTCGTCGGCCCGGCCCTGGCTGCCTGCGTCAATGGCGAGCAGGCGCGCCTGCGGGTCGATCCACACCCAGCAGGCGGCGCGGCGGGCGAAGGCTTGCGGCAGCAGGGCCAGCAGGGCGTCGTCTTTCATGTCGCGCAGCTCTTTTTTGCCGGGCTTGCGGCCTTGCGCGGCTTCGATGCGGGCGGCTTCTTCTTCCACTTTGCGGCGGATGGCGTCCGAAGGCACGGATTTGGTTTCGATGGCAAAGCGCATGAGCCACTGGCCGTCCACGGTTTCCAGCAGCGCGCCGTGCGCGTGGCCGCGCGGGGGCAGCCAGCCGGCGGACTTTTGCTGGGTGGCGCTGCATTCGGCAAAAGGCTCGGCGGCCAGCGCCTGCTCCAGCCGGGCGGCGTCGGGCTGCCAGCCGGGCTGGATGCGGTAGAGGATGAGGTTCTTGAACATGAAAAAGTCTGCGAAAGGCGGGGGAACGAGAAGAAAGGCGCGGCGGCTTCAGGGCGGCGCGCGGCGGGCCGGGGCTGGAAATGGCGGGTTGCGGCGGCCTATTTGTCCAGCTCTTCCACGCGGCGCGGGGGCATGGTGTCCCATGCCTGGCAGCCGGGGCATTGCCAGAAGTGGGTTTTGGCGGTAAAGCCGCAGGCCGCGCAGCGGTAGCAGGCCAGCGGCCGGGCGGCGCGCTCCACGGCGCGCTGCACGGCGGCGTGCGTTTCGGGCGGGGCGATGGGCGCGCCCGCCAGCCAGCGGGCGGCGGCGTTGAGCGAGGGGGTTTGCTCCAGATGGCGCACGTAAATCTGGCGCGCCTGCTGCTGGCTGGCGCCGCCGGTATCGCTGGCGCGGCAGGCTTGCGCCAGGGCTTCGGCCACATCCAGCGCGGGCGCTTGCGCGTAGCTTTGCTCCAGCAGGGCGCGGGTTTGCGGCAGCGCCTGGCACTGCGCGGCCAGCGCCACCATCTCGCAGGCCACCAGCGGCAGCGCTTGCGGGGCGTGCGCGGGCAGCTCGGCCAGCGCTTGCAGCGCGGCTTGCGGCTGGCCCTGGGCGGCCAGCAGGCGGGCGCGCTCCACGCGGGGGCGGGCAGCGTCGGGCGCGCGCGCTTGCGCCTGCTCCAGCAGGGCGAGTTTTTCGCCCGGCTCTTGCGCGGCAGCGGCTTGCTCGCACAGGTAGTGCGCCAGGTTGTGGGCGAGGTTGCGCGCCAGATCGTGCGTCAGCGGCATCTGGCCCTGGCCTGCCAGCAGCTTTTGCGCCAGCGCGGCGGCGCGCGGCCAGTCATGCCAGCGCTCGCAAATGACCAGTTGGCCCAGCGCGGCCTCTTGCGCGTAAGCGGTGCGCTCCAGCCCGGCCCAGGCGGCTTCGGCGCGGTCATACAGGCCCGCTTTCATGAAGTCCAGCGCCAGCTCGTGGCGGGCGCGCTCGCGGTCGTCGCGGGGCAGATCGGCGCGCGAGAGCAGGTGCTCGTGCACGCGAATGGCGCGGTCAAATTCGCCCCGGCGGCGAAAGAGGCTGCCCAGCGCAAAGTGCAGATCGCTGGTTTCGGGGTCTTTCTGCACGGCTTCGATGAAGGCGTCTATGGCCTGATCCTGCTGCTCGTTGAGCAGAAAGTTCAGGCCCTTGAAATAGGCCCGGGGCGCCTGGCTGTTTTCCAGCCGCCACTGCCGCCAGTCAATGCGCGAGGCCCACCAGCCCAGCGCAAACACGAAGGGAAAGCCCAGCAGAACCCAGCTCAGATCGAATTCCATGACGCCTCTCACTCCTGGCGCGCGTTGCCGCCGCCTGCCGCCTGCCGCCTGCGCCAGGCGGGCAGCATGCCCGCCACGCCCGCCGCCAGCCCCGCCGCAAAGGCCAGCAGCACGATCAGCGCCATGGGAGCCTGCCAGTACAACCCGAAGGCAAAACGCAAAACGGCTTCATGCTGGTTGTTGAGCGCAAAGGCGAACAAAAGCAGAAACAGCGCGGCTTTCAGCAGCCATTTGAGCGGCCTCAGAACTTGGGGCATGGGCTAAAGACGGGGCGGGCGGGGAAAAGAGGCGGGATTCTAAAAAGCTGTTCAGAACCTGACCGTGAGCGCAAAAAGCGCAGACGAAAAGCGCGGGCGCATGGCCGCTGGGCCGCTTGCTGATGGCCCTCTGTTTACCCGTTGTCATCGTGGGCTGGTGCGCCGTTTCTAATTAAAAACAGGAGCGAATTTAAGGGGCGGAATATGCCCTTCAGCGCAATATGCACTAAGACCTCATGCTATGGATAGAAGAGCGAAATAGCGCCGGGCTGCTGCTGCCTGCGTCTTGTTCGTTTCGATCCGCCTTTTGGCGTTCGCTGGCGGGCCGTGGGCTGGCGCCGGGGCTTTGGGGCGCCGCCGCGCCTACCGGGGCATGAGCCGGCGGCCTGTGAGGCGCTCGTGCTCGCTGATGGCGAAGCGGTCGGTCATGCCGGCGATGAAATCGGCCACGGCGCGCTCGCGTTCCGCGCGGGCGGCGAAGCTGGCGGGCATCTGCGCGGGGTCGGCGCAGTAGGCGGCAAACAGCTCCCGCACGATCTGGCGGGCGGCCTGCATGGTTGCTTTCACTTGCGGGTGGCGGTAGAGGTTGGCGAAGAGAAAGCGTTTGAGCGCGCTGGATTGCGCGCGCATGTCGCTGCCAAAGCGCACCAGCGGCGCGGGGGCGGCGCGCGCGGCGTCGGCGCTGGCCGGGGCGGCTTCGGCCAGGGCGGCGCGGGTGTGGCGGATCACGTCGTACACCTGCTCGCTGAGCATGCGGCGGATGGTTTCGTAGAGCAGGCGGCGGCCTTGCAGCCTGGGGTGTTCGGCCAGCGCCTGGGCGTGAAAGCGGGCCGCCAGCGGCTCGGCGGCCACCTGTTCCAGCGTGAGCAGGCCGGAGCGCACGCCGTCGTCCAGGTCATGCGCGTTGTAGGCGATTTCGTCGGCCAGGTTGGTCAGCTGCGCTTCCAGCGAGGGCTGCGTGCCGTCCAGAAAGCGGCGGGCCACGCCGCCCGGCTCGGCCTGTTCGATGCGGCGGGTGTTGGATGGCGAGCAGTGCTTGAGGATGCCTTCGCGGGTTTCAAAGCAGAGGTTCAGGCCGTCGTAATCGGGATAGCGCTGCTCCAGCACATCGACCACGCGCAGGCTTTGCAGGTTGTGCTCAAAGCCGCCGTGCGCGGCCATGCAGGCGTTGAGCGCGTCTTGCCCGGCGTGGCCAAAAGGGGTGTGGCCCAGATCGTGCGCGAGGGCGATGGCTTCCGCCAGGTCTTCTTCCAGATTCAGCGCGCGGGCGATGGCGCGGGCCAGCTGCGCCACTTCCAGGCTGTGCGTGAGGCGCGTGCGGAACATGTCGCCTTCGTGGTTCACGAACACCTGCGTTTTGTAAACCAGCCGCCGGAAGGCCGAGGAGTGAACGATGCGGTCGCGGTCGCGCTGGAACTCGCTGCGCGTGGGCGCAGGCGGCTGCGGGTAGCGCCTGCCGCGTGAGAGGCCGGGGCGGCTGGCCCAGGGGGCGAGAGATGAAGTCATGGCAAAGCGGAAAAGGGCCGGGGGCGGGAAGGCCGGCGGCGCGGACATTGTGGCGCACGCCTTGGCGGACTTTGCCGCTTTTCAATCAGAAAAAGGAGCAAATATACAGGCGTAAAAATGGCTCCTACGCTGATTTCACTAGGACATCACGCTATGGATACAGGAGCGAATTTCAGGCTTTGCCGCCAGGTCTGCACCCGCCGGACGGCCTGAAAACACCTGAATACAAATACAGCCAAACCATTGATTCCTTTGAAAGAGTTTGTAGCTCCCATCGGCGGAAAAAGGCTTTCCTTGCTACATTCCCGGCCTTGCAAAAAAGTGGGTTGAAGGGGTCAAAAAGCAGTCAGCAAGTGGTGTTCTGACTGGATTTCGGGCCTTTTGAAAGGGTGCGCTTTGTTCCAGGGGCCGTCGTCCATCGTTCTTGATGCCAAAGGGAGGCTTTCCATGCCGACCCGGCATCGTGACGCCCTGCGCGAGTGCTGCGGCAGCCAGCTCACGCTCACGCGCCACCCGGAAGGCTGCCTGCTGCTGTTTCCCCGGCCCGAGTGGGAGAAGTTCCGCGAGCGCGTGGCGGCGCTGCCCATGTCGGCGCAGTGGTGGAAGCGCATTTATCTGGGCCATGCCGTGGATGTGGAGATGGACGGCGCGGGCCGCGTGCTGATTGCGCCGGAGCTGCGCGAGGCGGCGGGCATTTCGCGCGAGGCCATCTTGCTGGGCATGCTCAGCCATCTGGAGCTGTGGGACCGGGCCACTTACCGCGCCAAAGAGGCGCAGAGCATGCAGGCGCCCATGCCCGATGCGCTGGCGGACATCTGCTTGTGAGGGCGCGGGCGTGCAGGCTTGGACACACACCACGGTTTTGCTGGCGGAGGCGGTGGACGCGCTCGTCACCCGCCCCGCAGGCTGCTATGTGGACGCCACTTTTGGCCGGGGCGGGCACAGCCGCGCCATTCTGGAGCGCCTGGGACCTGCCGGGCGGCTGATTGCTTTTGACAAGGACCCGGAGGCGATGGACGAGGCCGCGCGCATGGGCGACGCGCGCTTTGAATGCCGCCACGCGAGCTTTACGGCGCTGGGCGCGCTGGCGCCCGCCAGCGTGGACGGCGTGCTGATGGATTTGGGCGTGAGTTCCCCGCAGATTGACAACCCGGCGCGCGGCTTTTCCTTGCGCGCCGATGGCCCGCTGGACATGCGCATGGACCCCACGCGCGGCACAAGCGCCGCCCAGTGGCTGGCCGAAGCGGCGGAAGAAGACATCGCCCGCGTGATCCGCGACTTTGGCGAGGAGCGCTTTGCCCGCGCCATTGCCCGCGCCATCGCCGCGCGCCGCCAGCAAAAGCCGCTGACGGGCACGGCGGAGCTGGCGCAGCTGGTGGCCGGCGCGGTGAAAACGCGCGAGCCGGGCCAGCACCCGGCCACGCGCACTTTTCAGGCGCTGCGCATCTTCATCAATGGCGAGCTGGACGATCTGGCCGCCGCCTTGCGGGCCAGCCTGGGCGTGCTGGCCGAAGGCGGGCGGCTGGCCGTCATCAGCTTTCACTCGCTGGAAGACCGCATCGTCAAGCAGTTCATGGCCCGCCACTCGCGTGAAGTGGTGGACCGCCGCGCGCCGTTTGCCGCGCCGCAGGCGCTGCCCTTGCGCCTGCTGGGCCGCACGCGCCCCGGCGAGCGCGAGGTGGCGGCCAATCCGCGCGCGCGCAGCGCCATCTTGCGCGTGGCCGAGCGCACGGCCGCGCCCTGGAGCGGGGAGGCGGCATGAACAAACTGGCTTTTTGCCTGCTGGTGGCCGTGGTGATGAGCGCGCTGCACATGGTGCGCGTGCAACACGAGGCGCGCCGCCTGTTCGCCGAGCTGGATGTGGCCATGGCCGAAGAGCGCCGCCTGGATTCGGAGCGGGCGCGGCTGGAAGTGCAAAAGCGCGCGCTGGCCACTTCCCTGCGCGTGGAGGAGGTGGCCATGCAGCGGCTGGGCATGCGTCTGGCCACGCCATCCATCACGGAGCGCGTGAAGCTCAAGGCTGCGCCCGCAGCGGCGCAAAGCGGGGAGGCGCCGTGAACGACATCCGCTACGCCCAAAGCCCGCTGCTGGACATGAAAACGCCCGTGTGGCGCAGCCGCTTCATCATGGCCGGCCTGGCCCTGGTCTTTCTGGGGCTGGTCGGGCGCGCCATTCATGTGCAGGTGCTGAGCAAGGAATTTCTCCAGCAAAAAGGCGAGGTGCACTTGGTCACCACGATGAGCCTGCCTGCCACGCGCGGGCGCATTCTGGACCGCAATGGGCAAATCCTGGCCTCTTCCATCGTGACCGTGAGCGTGGCGGCGCGCCCGCGCCAGGTGCGCGAGGAAGACGGCATCAAGCGCGCGCAGCTGGCAAAAATTCTGGACGTGCCGCAGGCCGAGCTGGACCGCAAGCTCGACGACGTGAGCAAGAACTTCGTCTGGCTGAAGCGCTATCTGGACGCCTCGGTGGCCGCCGAAGTGGCCGCGCTCAAGATGAAGGGGCTGGAAGTGCAGCGCGACTTTTTCCGCAAATACCCCGAAGGCGCTGCCGCCGCCCACGTGGTGGGGTTTGCAGGAGACAGCAATGTGGGGCTGGAAGGCGCCGAGCGCCTGTATGAAAAGGAGCTGGCGGGCCGTCCCGGCTCGCGTCGCGTCATCCGTGACCAGCTGGGCCACGTGATCGAGGTGGTGGGCGAAGAAGAGCCGCCGGTGGACGGGCAGGATGTGTATCTGTCCATTGACGCGCGCATCCAGGCCTACGCCTACCGCAAGCTGCGCGATGCCGTCATGCAGCACAAGGCGCGCGCCGGCAGCGTGGTGGCGCTGGATGCGCTGACGGGCGAAATCATCGCCATGGTCAATTACCCCAGCTACGAGCCGGAAGAGTGGCCGAACCGCGAGAAGTGGAAAAAGGCCGGGCAGGAGCGCTTTCGCAACATGGCGCTGGCCGAAGCGTTCGAGCCTGGCTCCAGCATGAAGCCCGTGACGGTGGCCATGGCGCTGGACGCCGGGCAAGTGACGCCGCAGACGCTCATCAACACCGCGCCCGGCTACTACCAGCTGGACCGCTTCACCATCCGCGACGTGCATAACTACGGCACGCTCACGGTGGAAGGCGTGATCAAGAAGTCCAGCAACGTCGGCTCGCTCAAGATTTCGCAAAAGCTCCAGCCCCAGCAAATGTGGGACAGCTACACCGCGCTGGGCTTCGGCCAGCGGCCCGAAATCGGCCTCAAGGGCGCGGCGCTGGGCCGCTTGCGCCCCTGGAAGCAGTGGCGGCCCACGGAAAAGGCCACCATGTCTTACGGCTACGGCCTCTCGGCCTCCCTGGTGCAGCTGGCGCGCGCCTATTCGGCCTTTGCCGGAGACGGGCATGTCACGCGCCTGCGCCTGAACCGCGTGGACGAAAACCACCCGCTGGAGCAGGGCGCGCGGGTGTTCACCGCCAAGACGGCCGGCGCCATCCGCAAGATGCTGCAAATGGCCACCGGCCCCGGCGGCACGGGGCAGCAGGCGCAGACCGACAGCTACTCCGTGGGCGGCAAATCCGGCACGGCCCGCAAGCTGGTGGGCCGCTCTTATGGCGATGGCAAATACCGCTCGTGGTTCGTGGGCATGGCGCCCATCAGCGACCCGAAGCTGGTCATCGTCGTGATGATTGACGAGCCAAGCAGCGGCGGCTACTACGGCGGCTTGGTGGCCGCGCCCCTGTTCAGCCTGGTCACCGAGCAGGCGCTGCGCACGCTGGGCGTGCAGCCTGACCTGAAAGTCAAGCCGCAAATCGTGAGCGACGCGGCAGAGGAGTCCATGTGATGCCCCTGACTGACGCCCCCATCGCGCACTTGCGCACGCCCGAAGAAGCCGCCCAGTGGCTGCGCCAGCGCGTGCGCGGCCAGCTGCGCACCGACAGCCGCCAGGTGCAGGCGGGAGACGGCTTCATCGCCTGGCCCGGCGCGGCGGCCGACGGGCGGCGCTTCATGGCCGCCGCGCTGGCGCAAGGCGCTGCGGCCTGCCTGATGGAGCCGCCCGCCTCGCCCGAAGAAGCGCAGGCTGCGCTGGCCGGCCTGCCCGCTGGCGCGCCCGTGGCCTGCCTGCCCGGCCTGAAAGCGCAGGCCGGCCTGGTGGCCGCCGCGTTCTACGGCCACCCTTCGCAGCGCATGCCCGTCATCGCCATCACGGGCACCAATGGCAAAACCTCCAGCGCCTGGTGGCTGGCGGCGGCGCTCTCGCATCCCGGTTTGCTATCAGATCAGGAGCTGCCTGCGCTGAATCCATGCGGCTTTGCGGGCACTTTGGGCATGGGCCTGCCGGGCCGCTTGCAGGCCACGGGCCTGACCACGCCCGACCCCGTGCAGCTGCAAGCCGGGCTGCGCCGCATGCTGGACGAAGGCGCGCGCTCGTGCGCGATGGAGGCCTCTTCCATCGGCCTGGCCGAGCGCCGCATGGCCGGGCTGGCTGTGCGCGTGGCCGTGTTCACCAATTTCACGCAAGACCATCTGGACTGGCACGGCAGCATGCAGGCTTACTGGCAGGCCAAGGCCGCGCTGTTTGCCTGGCCCGGCCTGCAAGCGGCCGTCATCAACCTGGACGACCCGCAAGGCCCCGCGCTGGCCGAAGCCACCGGCCAGCGCGGCGTGGACGTGTGGGGCTACGCGCTGTGCCAGGGCGGCGCAGCGCCTGCCGCTGGCGCGCGCCTGTGGGCCAGCGGGCTGGAGCAGCGCCCGCAAGGGCTGGCCTTCACCGTGCATGAAGCAGGCGGCGCGGCCCACGCGCTGCAAACAGAGCTGGTGGGCGCCTACAACGTCAGCAATGTGCTGGGCGTGATGGCCGCCATGCGCGCGCTGGGCGTGCCTCTGGCCGCCGCCGCGCGTGCGTGCAGCCGCCTGCCCGCCGTGCCGGGCCGCATGGAGCAAATTGCCGCGGCCGGCCAGCCGCTGGCCGTGGTGGACTACGCCCACACGCCCGACGCGCTGGAAAAAGCCCTGCAAGCCTTGCGCCCGCTGGCGGCGGCGCGCGGCGGGCGGCTCTGGGCCGTGTTCGGCTGCGGCGGCAACCGCGACAAAAGCAAGCGCCCGCTGATGGGCGCGGCCGCCGCGCGGCTGGCCGATGAAGTACTCGTCACCAGCGACAACCCGCGCGGCGAAGACCCGCAAGCCATCATGGCCGACGTGCTGCGCGGCCTGCCGCCCGGCAGCCAGCCGCGCGCCGAGCCGGACCGCGCCCGCGCCATCGCCCTGGCCTTGCAGGCGGCCCAGCCGGCGGACGTGGTGCTGATTGCCGGCAAGGGCCATGAGGACTATCAGGAAATCAAAGGCGAGCGCCGCCCCTTCTCGGATCAGGCCGAAGCCCGCCGCGCCTTGGCCCAAAACAGAGCCAAAACCGGCGCAGGTCCTTCAAATACGGGCGCTTCCAGCTATCAAAGCAATAGCAAACCAGCCTCTGGCAACGACCCGGCGGCGCAAGGCATGGGCCTGACGCTGGGCGAAGTGGCGCAATGGGTGGAAGGCGCGCAGCTGGCAGGCGATGCGGCCACGCCCGTGGCCCGCGTGCACACCGACACGCGCACGCTCGCGCCGGGCGACTTGTTCGTGGCGCTGCGCGGCGAGCGATTCAACGCCGCCGACTTTCTGCCCGAAGCCGCGCGCAAAGGCGCGGCCTGTGCGCTGGTGGATGCCGCCAGCTGGCCGCAGCTGCAAGCCAGCGGCCTGCCCGGCCTGGCCGCGCCCGATGCCCGCCGCGCACTGGGGCAAATGGCCGCTGGCTGGCGCCGCCGCTGCTTTGCCGGGCCGCTGGTGGCCGTGACGGGCAGCAACGGCAAAACCACTGTCACGCAAATGCTGGCCGCCATCTTCCGCGCCTGGCACGGCAGCGCCGCGCTGGCCACGCAAGGCAACCTGAACAACGACGTGGGCGTGCCGCTGACCCTGCTGCGCCTGCGCCCCGCACACCGCGTGGCCGTGGTGGAGCTGGGCATGAACCACCCCGGCGAAATCGCCGTGCTGGCCCGCATGGCCGCGCCTGCCGTGGCGCTGGTGAACAACGCGCAGCGCGAGCACCAGGAATTCATGCCGGGCGTGGAGGCCGTGGCGCGGGAAAACGGCAGTGTCTTTGCCTGCCTGCAAGCAGGCGGCACGGCCATTTTTCCGGCAGGCGATGCCCATGAAAAGCTGTGGGCCTCGCTTGCGGGGCCGCACCGCCTGCTTTCATTTGGAGAGCAGGCCGCAGGCGCGGGCGTGTTCGCGCGCGAGGCGCTCTGGCAAGGCGAAAGCTGGCGCGCCAGCGCCATCACGCCCGTGGGCGAAGTGGCTTTCAGCCTGCACGCCGCAGGTCGCCACAACCTGCTCAATGCGCTGGCCGCGCTGGCCTGCGCCGTGGCGGCGGGCGCGCCGGTTGAGGCGATGGCGGCAGGGCTGACAGCCTTTCGCCCCGTGGCGGGCCGCTCGCGCGCGGCGCTGCTGCACGTGGCAAACCGCGCCGTCACGCTGATTGACGACACCTACAACGCCAACCCCGATTCCGTGCTGGCGCTCATTGACGTGCTGGCGGACATGCCCGCCCCGCGCGTGCTGGCGCTGGGCGACATGGGCGAAGTGGGCCGCCAGGGCGCGGCCTTTCATGCCGAAGCGGGCGCGTATGCCCGCAGCCGGGGCGTCACGCATTTGCTGGCGCTGGGCGGGCTGACGCCGCACGCCGTGCGGGCCTTTGGCGCGGGCGGCCGTCATTTTGAAAACATGGAGGCCCTGCAAGCGGCGGCGCTGGCGCTGCTGCCGCAAGCGGGCTGCATCGCCGTCAAGGGTTCGCGCTTCATGCAGATGGAGCGGCTCGTGCGGACACTGGAACAACAAGGAGCAAGCGGTGCTGCTTAATCTGGCCGCGTGGCTGCAAGGCGTGATGCCCGAGTGGGGCTTTCTGCGCATCTTTCAATACATCACCTTTCGCGCCGTCATGGCCGCCATGACGGCGCTGCTGATCGGCATTGCCTTTGGCCCCTGGGTCATCCGCCGCCTGACGGAGCTGAAGATCGGCCAGCCCGTGCGCGCTTACGCCATGCAGACGCACCTGGCCAAAAACGGCACGCCCACGATGGGCGGCGTGCTGGTGCTGCTGGCCATTGCGGTGGCCACGCTGCTGTGGTTTGACCTCTCCAACCGCTTCGTGTGGATCGTGCTGCTGGTGACTTTTGGCTTTGGCGCCATCGGCTGGGTGGACGACTGGCGCAAGGTGGTGCGCAAAGACCCGGAGGGCATGCGCTCGCGCGAGAAATTCATGTGGCAGACGCTGGTGGGCCTGCTGGCCGTGCTGCTGCTGGCCTTCAGCCTGCTGGGCAATTCCACGCAGGAAGCCTGGGCGCTGTTCACGCAATGGGTGGCGGCGGGCCTGCCGCTGGATTTCGCGCCCGAAAACGCCGCGCGGCTGACGCTGCTGGTGCCGTTTTTCAAGGAAATCGGCTACCCGGCGGGCGTGCTGGGTTTTGTGGCGCTGAGCTTTTGCGTCATCGTCGGCTCCAGCAACGCCGTGAACTTCACCGACGGGCTGGACGGGCTGGCCATCATGCCGGTCATCATGGTCGGCTCCTCGCTGGGCATCTTCGCCTACGTGAGCGGCAGCGCGGTGTTCTCGAAGTACCTGCTGTTTCCCTTCATTCCCGGCGCGGGAGAAGTGCTGGTGTTTTGCGCCGCCATGATGGGCGCGGGCCTGGCCTTTTTGTGGTTCAACGCGCCGCCGGCTCGCGTGTTCATGGGCGATGTGGGCGCGCTGGCGCTGGGCGGCGCGCTGGGCGCGGTGGCCGTGGTGGTGCGCCAGGAAATCGTGCTGGCCATCATGGGCGGCGTGTTCGTGGCCGAGGTGCTGTCGGTCGTCGCGCAAGTGGCCTATTTCAAATACACCAAACGCCGCTACGGCGAAGGCCGGCGGCTGCTGAAGATGGCGCCGCTGCACCATCACTTTGAAAAACAGGGCTGGGCCGAAACGCAAGTGGTCATCCGCTTCTGGATCATCACCATGCTGCTGTGCATGGCCGGGCTGGCAACGCTGAAGCTGAGGTAAGGCGATGGGCGCACACGTGCTGATTCTGGGTCTGGGCCTTTCGGGGCTGGCGATGGCGCGCTGGCGCTTGCGCCAGGGCGACCAGGTGACGGTGGCCGACACGCGCGAGGCCCCGCCGCAGCGCGCCAGCCTGCCTGAAGGCGTGCGCTTTGCGGGCGGCGCACTGACCGCCAGCCTGGTGGATGAAACCGTGACTTGCGTGCTGCGCAGCCCCGGCCTGGCCCCGGCCCAGTTGCAGCCCGTGCTGGACGAAGCGGCGCGGCGCGGCGTGACCGTGGCGGGCGAGCTGGACTTGTTCAGCCAGGCGCTGGCCGATCTGAAGGCGCAGCGCGGCTACGCGCCCGCCGTCATCGCCATCACGGGAACCAATGGCAAGACCACCGTGACGGCGCTCACGGGCCAGCTCGCAGAGCGCGCGGGCAAAACAGTGGCCGTGGCCGGCAACATCGGCCCCACGCTGCTGGACACGCTCACCGAAAGGCTGCAGGCCGATGCCCTGCCCGATGTCTGGGTGCTGGAGCTGTCCAGCTTTCAGCTGGACGCCGCGCATGCCTTCGAGCCGGCGGCGGCCACCGTGCTCAACGTCACGCAAGACCATCTGGACTGGCACGGCAGCATGCAGGCTTACGCGGCGGCCAAGGCGCGCGTGTTTGGCGCAGCTGGCGCGATGGTGCTCAACCGCGATGACGAATGGGTGGCCGCCATGCGCCCCGCGCCCGTGGCAGTGAAAACAGCCAAAGGATCGACCAAAGGAGCGCCCCGGCCCGCGCCGCGCACGGTCATCACCTTTGGCAGCGGCCTGCCCGCGCAGCCAGGCGATTACGGGCTGGAAACGGTTCATGGCATGACCTGGCTGGTGCGCGCGCACGATGCCGAAGGCCCAAGGGGCGCGGACGATGCGCTGCACTTGCAGCGCCTCATGCCCGCAGACGCCCTGCGCATTCAGGGCCGCCACAACGCGCTCAACGCGCTGGCGGCGCTGGCGCTGGCGCACGCGGCGGGCTGCCCGCTGGCGCCCATGCTCTACGGCCTGCGCGAATACCGGGGCGAGCCGCACCGCGTGCAATCCATAGGCCGCTTTGCCGGGGTCGAATACTTTGACGACAGCAAAGGCACGAACGTGGGCGCCACCGTGGCGGCCCTGCAAGGGCTGGGGGCTGATCGCAAGCTGGTTGTCATTCTGGGCGGGCTGGGCAAGGGGCAGGATTTTTCGCCGCTGGCCGCGCCCGTGGCGCGCTGCGCCCGCGTAGTGGTGCTGATTGGGCGCGATGCGCCGCAAATCCGCCAGGCGCTGGCTGGCACTGGCGTCAGCCTGCACGAGGCCGCCAGCATGGACGAGGCCGTGGTCCTGTGCCGCCGCGCCGCGCAGCCGGGCGACGCCGTGCTGCTCTCGCCCGCCTGCGCCAGCATGGACATGTTCCGCGACTACGCGCACCGCGCCGAAGCCTTCGCGCAAGCCGTGCAGGCGCAGGCCGCCGAAGCGGGCGCGCTGCTGGAGGCCGCGCCGTGAGGCAGTTGTTCGCATCCCTGTTTGGCGCGGGCTGGGCCGCGCGCCCGGCCCGCGCGGCGGTGGACGATTTGCCCGTGCGCATTGGCGGCGCGCAATACGTGCGCGTGGCCAGCACGCCCACGCGCGTGCCGGAGATGGATCAGGCGCTGATCTGGGTGGCCGCGTGCCTGCTCGCGCTGGGGCTGGTCATGGTGTTTTCGGCCACCATCGCGCTGCCCGACAGCCCGCGCTTTGCGCACCTGTCGCCCTACAACTTCCTGCTGGGGCAGCTCAAGTGGATGGTCATCGGCCTGATTGCCGCCGCGCTGGCCTTTCAGGTGCCCATGCTGTGGTGGGAGCGGTATTCATCCTGGATTTTCGTGGTCATGCTGGCGCTGCTGATCGCCGTGCTGCTGCCGGGCGTGGGCGTGGTCTACAACAACGCGCGGCGCTGGATCAACTTCGGCGTGTTCACTTTCCAGCCGGCGGAGCTGCTGAAAGTCGTCACGCCGCTTTACGTGGCGGGCTACATGGTGCGGCGCATCGAGAGCGGCGACGGCTTCGTGCGCACGGTGTTTCCGCTGGTGGGCATTGTGGGCCTGCTGGGCATCTTGCTGATGAAGCAGCCCGACATGGGCACTTTCATCGTGATCGCCATCATCGCGCTGGGCATTTTGTGGCTGGGCGGGGTGAACTGGCGCATCTTCCTGATCGTGCTGGCGCTCACGGCGGCGGTGATGGCGCTCATCCTGTACTTCTCGGACATGCGGCGCGCCCGCATGCTGGCCTTCATGAACCCCTGGGATCCGGAAATCGCCCGCAACAAGGGCTACCAGCTCACGCAAGCGCTCATCGCGCTGGGGCGCGGCGAGCTGTGGGGCGTGGGGCTGGGCGCGAGCGTGGAAAAGCTGCACTGGCTGCCCGAGCCGTACACCGACTTTCTGCTGGCCGTCATCGGCGAAGAGCTGGGCCTGGCGGGCGTGGTGTGCGTGACGCTGGCCTTCATGTGGCTGACGCGCCGCATCCTGCTCATCGGGCGGCAGGCCATTGCCATTGACCGCGTGTATTCGGGGCTGGTGGCGCAGGGCATCGGCCTGTGGCTGGGCTTTCAGGCGTTCATTCACATCGGCGTGAATCTGGGCGCGCTGCCCACCAAGGGGCTGACGCTGCCGCTCATGAGCTACGGCGGCTCGGCGCTGGTGGTCAATCTGGTGGCGCTGGCCATCGTGCTGCGCGTGGACGCGGAAAACCGCCAGCTGATGTACGGCTATGGAGCGCGCGCATGAGCCAGGCAAACCAGACAAGCCAGAACCCGCCGCCTTGCGCCCTGATGATGGCCGGCGGCACCGGCGGCCACATCTTCCCCGGCCTGGCCGTGGCCGAAGAGCTGCGCGCGCGCGGCTGGCGCGTGCACTGGCTGGGCACGCCCGGCAGCATGGAAGCGCAGCTGGCGCCGCCGCGCGGCTTTGCCTTTGAGGCCATTGAATTTGGCGGCGTGCGCGGCAAGGGCTGGCGCGCGCTGTTAGCGCTGCCCTGGCGGCTGTGGCGCGCCTTGCGCCAGGCGCGCGCCGTGGTGCGCCGCGTGCGGCCCGACGTGCTGATTGGCATGGGCGGCTACGTGACCGTGCCGGGCGCTCTGGCGGGCGCTCTTTGCGGCAAGCCGCTGGTGCTGCACGAGCAGAACTCGGTGGCGGGCCTGTCCAACCGGCTGCTGGCGCGGCTGGCGCGGCGCGTGTTCACCGCCTTTCCGGACGCGCTGCCGCGCGGCGAATGGGTGGGCAACCCGCTGCGCCCCGCCTTTTTGCAGGTGCCGCCGCCTGCCGAACGCTTTGCGGGCCGCAGCGGCCCGCTGCGCCTGCTGGTGGTGGGCGGCAGCCTGGGCGCAAAGGCGCTCAATGACATCGTGCCGCAGGCGCTGGCCCTGCTGCCTGAAGGCGAGCGCCCGCAGGTGCTGCACCAAAGCGGCGCCAAGCAGATTGATGCGCTCAAGGCCGCCTACGCCGCCGCTGGCGTGCAGGCCGAAGCCGTGCCCTTCATTGACGACATGGCGCAGGCGTTTGCCGATGCCGACTGGGTGATTTGCCGCGCGGGCGCGGCCACGGTGACGGAGCTGGCCGCCGTGGGCGCGGCCGCGCTGTTCGTGCCTTTTCCCTACGCCGTGGACGACCACCAGAGCGCCAACGCGCGCTTTCTGACCGATGCCGGCGCGGGCCAGCTGATTCAGCAGGCCGATCTCACGCCGCAAAAGCTCGCGCGCCTGCTGGGCAGCGCCAGCCGCAGTGCGCTGCTCAAGCAGGCGCAGGCGGCCCGGGAGAAACAGAAAACCGGCGCGGCGCAGGCCGTGGCCGACGCCTGCCAGGAGCTGCGCCAGCCATGAACGCCCCAGTCTTGCCCCTTGCTGCCGGGATGAGAGCGCAAGGCCCTCGTTCCATCAGGCCGGACGGCCCGGAGCAGGCTGGAAGGCACGCCTGCGCCATTCCATCAAGTCACTCCGAAATCAGGAGCGAATCAAAGGCATCGAAAACGCCTGCTGCGCACGTTTCACTAGGACATCATGCTATGAAAAGAGAAGCAAATTATCCGGTTGTGCAGACGCGCAGACAGAGGCCCTGGACATCTTGAAAGACCTGACACCATGAAACAAGCCATACGCCGCATTCACTTCGTCGGCATGGGCGGCGCCGGCATGAGCGGCATCGCCGAAGTGCTGCACAACCTGGGCTACGTCATCAGCGGCTCGGACCTGGCCGACAGCGCCACGCTGCGGCGCTTGCAGCAGCTGGGCATACGCGCCTTCGTGGGGCACGAGGCCGCGCACATCGAGGGCGCTGACGCCGTGGTGACTTCCACCGCCGTCAAGCCCGACAACCCGGAGGTGCTGGCCGCGCGCGAAAAGCGCATTCCCGTGGTGCCGCGCGCCGTGATGCTGGCCGAGCTGATGCGCCTGCGCAAGGGCATCGCCATTGCGGGCACGCACGGCAAAACCACCACCACCAGCCTGGTGGCCAGCGTGCTGGCCGAGGCGGGGCTGGACCCTACGTTCGTGATTGGCGGGCGGCTCAACAGCGCCGGCGTCAATGCGCGGCTGGGCGCGGGCGAATACATCGTGGCCGAGGCGGATGAATCGGACGCGTCGTTTCTCAACCTCATGCCCGTGATGGCGGCCGTCACCAACATCGACGCCGACCACATGGAAACCTACGGCCACGACTTCGCGCGGCTGAAAAAAGCCTTTGTCGACTTCCTGCACCGCATGCCCTTTTACGGCGTGGCCGTGCTGTGCGTGGAAAGCCCGGCGGTGCGCGAAATCCTGCAAGAGGTGAACTGCCCAGTGACGACCTACGGCTTTGGCCAGGATGCGCAAGTGCGCGCCGTGGACGTGCGCGCCGCTGGCGGCCAGATGCAGTTCACGGTGCAGCGCGCCAATGGCATACGCCTGCCGGACATGCCCGTCACGCTCAATCTGGCGGGCGAGCACAACGTGCTCAACGCGCTGGCCGCCATTGCCATTGCCACCGAACTGAACCTGCCTGACGCGGCCGTGCAAAAAGCCCTGGCCGAATTCAACGGCGTGGGCCGGCGTTTCCAGCGCTACGGCGAAGTGCAGGCCGCCGGAGGCGGGCGCTTCACGCTGATAGACGACTACGGCCACCACCCTGTGGAAATGGCGGCCACGCTGGCGGCGGCGCGCGGCGCGTTTCCGGGGCGGCGGCTGGTGCTGGCCTTCCAGCCGCACCGCTACAGCCGCACGCGCGACTGCTTCGAGGATTTCGTGAAAGTCATCGGCAGCGCCGACGCCGTGCTGCTGGCCGAGGTGTATGCCGCCGGCGAAGAGCCTGTGGCCCACGCCGATGGCCGCACGCTGGCGCGCGCGCTGCGCGTGGCAGGCCAGGTGGAGCCGGTGTTCGTGGACGACATTGCCGACATGCCGCAAGCCATCCTGACCCACGCGCGCGCGGGCGACGTGGTGATGTGCATGGGCGCGGGCTCCATTGGCGGCGTGCCCGCCAAAGTGCTGGAGCAGGCCCGGCCTGCTATCAAAATTGCAGCCTGATGATTCATTGGAAGAAAACAGCATGACCGTGCAAGACAAGCCGTTTGGCAAAGTGGCCGTTCTCATGGGCGGGCGCTCGTCGGAGCGCGAAATCTCGTTGCAATCAGGACAGGGCGTTTTGCAGGCGCTGCGCGCGCGCGGCGTGGACGCCCACCCTTTCGACCCCGCAGAGCGCGACCTGGGCGAGCTGCGGCGCGAAGGCTTTGCCCGCTGCTTCATCGCCTTGCATGGCCGCTACGGCGAAGACGGCACCGTGCAGGGCGCGCTGGAGCTGCTGGGCCTGCCCTACACCGGCGCGGGCGTGCAGGCTTGCAGCATTGCCATCGACAAAATCATGACCAAGCGCGTGTGGCTGGCCGAAGGGCTGCCCACGCCGCGCCACGTCTTTTTGCGCCAGGGCGGCCATGCCCCGCAGAAGTTGCAAGAGGTGGTGCAGACGCTGGGGCTGCCGCTCATCGTCAAGCCCGCGCGCGAAGGCTCTTCGCTGGGACTGACCAAAGTCATGCAGGCCGGCGAGCTGGCCGCCGCCGTTGAAGCCGCCGCCCGCCTGGACGCCGACGTGTTGTGCGAGCAGTTCATAGACGGCGAGGAAGTGACTTGCCTGGTGCTGGGCGCGGGCGAGACGGCGCAAGCGCAAGCCACCGTGCGCATTGAAGCGCCAGGCGGCAACTACGACTACGAGCACAAATACCTCAGCAACGACACGCGCTACCACGTGCCCAGCGGCCTGCCGCCGCAGGAAGAAGCCCGGCTGCATGCCCTGGCCGAGCGCGCCTATCGCGTGATCGGCTGCCGTGGCTGGGGGCGGCTGGACGTGATGATTGACCGCGCCACGCGCCAGCCCTGGCTGCTGGAAATCAACACCTCGCCCGGCATGACCAGCCATTCCCTCGCGCCCATGGCCGCCCGCGCCACGGGCCTGGACTACGAGGACTTGTGCCTGCGCCTGCTGGCCGAGGCTACGCTGGACTACGCGGAGGGCCGCGCATGAGCGGCGCGCCCGCCATGGCGTCGTGGGACGTGCGCCTGATGGACTTCGCCGCCAGATTGCTGCTGGCCGGCGTGGCGCTGGCGTGCGTGGCCGCTGCCGCATGGTGGGCGCTGCGCCAGCCCGTGTTCGCCATAGGGCGAATCACCGTGGATGGCGATGTGGAGCACAACAGCGCAAGCAGCCTGCAAGCCAACATCGTGCCGCTGCTGCAGGGCAACTTCATCACCCTGCAAATGGCGCAGGCGCAAGCGGCTTTTGAATCCGCCCCCTGGGTGCGGCGGGCCGTGGTGCGGCGGGAGTTCCCGAATCTGCTGCACGTGACCTTGCAGGAGCACGTGCCCGTGGCCTACTGGGGAGAAGAGGGCAAGCAGCTGCTCAATGCCCAAGGCGAAATCTTTGACGGGCAGGATGGAGACGACGACGGCAGCGCCGATCCTGACGGTTTGGCGCCGGAAAGCGAAACGGCCGCATCCGGATCCATGTCTTCCATGCCCCGGCTGGATGGGCCGCCGGATCAGGCGGCCGAAGTGCTGGCCATGTATCAGCGGCTGGCGCCCCTGCTCGCGCCTCTTGGCCTGCGCATGCAGGAGCTGACCTTGCTTGAGCGCGGCAACTGGCGCGCCCGCCTGAACCAGAACGCCACGCTGGAGCTGGGCGGCGGCACGGCGGACGAGCTGGCCACGCGCCTGGCGCAGTTCGCGGCCACGGCGGGCGAAGTGGCGGCGCGCCACCAGCGCCAGCCGCAAGCCATTGCCTCGGCGGCGGACTTGCGCCACTCCGGCGGCTACGCCTTGCGGCTGCACGGCATCAGCACCACTCACGCACAGCCCTGACTTCAGGAGAAAGGACGCACAAGAGAAACGTTATGGCGAAAGAACACAAGAACCTGATCACCGGCCTGGACATAGGCACCGCCAAAGTCATGGCCGTGACTTGCGAAGTGCAGCCCGACGGCCAGCTGCGCCTGGTAGGGCTGGGCACAGCGGCCAGCAAGGGCATCAAGCGCGGCGTGGTGGTGGACATTGAAGCCACGGTAGGCAGCATTGACCAGGCCATCAAGGAGGCCGAGCAGACGGCGGGCTGCAACATCAGCCGCGTTCACACGGGCCTGACAGGCAGCCATATCCGCAGCCTCAACACCAGCGGCATGGTGATGGTCAAGGGCAAGGAAGTCACCGTGCAGGACGTGGCGCGCGCGGTGGATTCGGCCAAGACCGTCAACACGGCGGCCGACCAGCGCCTGCTGCTGGTGGAACCGCAGGAATTCATCATCGACGGCAATCTGGTGCGCGAACCCGTGGGCATGAGCGGCAAACGGCTGCAAACGCGCGCGCACATCGTCACCGGCGCGCAAAGCGCGGCCGAAAACGTGCTCAAGTGCGTGCGCCGCTGCGGCCTGGAGGTGGACCAGATCATGCTCAACCCGCTGGCTTCGGGCCTGGCCGTGCTGACGGACGACGAGCGCGAGCTGGGCGCCGTCTGCGTGGACATTGGCGCGGGCACGACCGATGTGTCCATCTTCTTTGGCGGCGCCATACGCCACACGGCCGTCATTCCCATCGCGGGCGAGCTGATGACCAGCGACATCGCCATCGGCCTGCACACCACCATGGAAAACGCCGAACACACCAAGGTGGAGCATGGCGTGGCCAAGCAGATGCTGGCGCCCCGTGAAGTGGATGTGGACGTGAGCGGCATGGGCGAGCAGGACTTGCGCCAGATCAGCAAGCAGGCGCTGGCGGGCGTGATCGAGCCGCGCGTGGTTGAAATCTTCTCCCTTGTGCAGCAAGTCATTCACGAGTCCGGCCTGGAAGAGCAGATGCAATCCGCAGGCATCGTGCTGACAGGCGGCAGCGCCTCCATGCCGGGCATGGTTGATCTGGGCGAAGACATTTTTCTCAAACCCGTGCGCGTGGCCGTGCCCAGGCGCGCGCAGGAAATGTCCGACATGCTGGCGCACCCTCGGGTGGCCACGGTCATGGGTTTGCTGGAAGAAGCGCGCCTGGCGCGCATGCGTGGCTTCAAAGCCGCAGAAGCGGGCGGCATCAAATTGATGTTCAGCCGTATCAGGGACTTTTTTATAGGGAATCTATGACATGAACACCATATTTCCTGCAAAATAATGCCTTGGTTTATTCATTCTCCGGATCATCCGGGGTTGTAGCAAAAGATTTCATTGACTTTCCCTCTGTGACAGCGCAGAAAACCAAATAAAGGACAGAAAAATGCCCATTGAAATGATCGACACCGATGCCAGCGGCTTCAATACAGGAACACGCATCAAGGTCATCGGCGTAGGCGGCGGCGGCAGCAACGCCGTAGATCACATGATTAACCGCAATGTGCAAGGCGTCGAATTCATTAGTGCCAATACGGATGCGCAGGCATTGGGCCGCACCCGCGCGGGTCAGGCCATTCAGCTGGGCACCAGCGGCTTGGGCGCTGGCAGCAAGCCTGACAAGGGCCGCGAAGCCGCTGAAGCCGCCGCCGACGAAATCCGCCAGGCCATCCGGGGCGCGCACATGCTGTTCATCACGGCAGGCATGGGCGGCGGCACGGGCACCGGCGCGGCTCCCGTGGTTGCGCGTATTGCCAAGGACATGGGCATTTTGACCGTGGGCGTGGTCACCAAGCCTTTTGAATGGGAAGGCGGACGCCGCATGGCCAATGCCGAGGCGGGCTTGCAGGAGCTGGAGGCCAACGTCGATTCGCTGGTCGTGGTGCTCAATGAAAAACTGCTTGACGTTCTGGGCGACGACATCACGCAAGAAGACGCCTTCGCCGAAGCCAACGATGTGCTGAAAAACGCCGTGGGCGGCATCGCTGAAATCATCAACGACTATGGCTTCGTGAACGTGGACTTTGAAGACGTGCGCACCGTCATGAGCGAACCCGGCAAAGCCATGATGGGCACGGCGACGGCCAGCGGCCCCGATCGCGCCCGCATTGCCGCAGAGAAAGCCGTGGCCTGCCCCTTGCTGGAAGGCATTGATCTCTCCGGCGCGCGTGGCGTGCTGGTGCTCATCACGGCGGCGCGCGGTTCACTCAAGCTGAACGAATCCAAAACGGCCATGGAGGCCATCCGCCACTATGCCTCGCCTGAAGCGCAAACCATCTATGGCGCGGCCTATGACGACGCGCTCGGCGATGAAATCCGCGTGACCGTGGTGGCCACGGGCCTGTCCAACCCCAACGCCATGCGCCAGCCCATGTCGGTGCTGCAAGGCGGCTTGCGCACAGGCACGGACAACGTGATGCTGTCCACGCCCGCCGCAGGCAATGGCTTCCAGACCTCCGACTTCGGCCACCTGGGCCTGTCTTCCTCGGCGTTTCGCGCCTCGCCTGCGCGCGCAGGCGCCGCCCGCCCCGGAGCGCCCGCCGCGCGCCCGGCCGCCAGCAGCGGAGTAGATAACTACGATATTCCTGCCTTTTTGCGCAAACAGGCAGACTGAATTTCGCGCACGTTCCAGGCGCCCTGCCCCCAAGAGGCTGGATGGCTGTGCAAAAAGCCATCCGGCCTTTTGCCGCTTGCGTCACCGGCTTTTTTGCTGACGCGCTCCGATCACCTGAAACCATGCTTGCGCAACGCACCCTCAAATCCATCGTCCACGCCGCAGGCGTTGGCCTGCACGGCGGCAAGCGCGTTGAGCTGACGCTGCGCCCCGCGCCCGTGAACACGGGCATCGTGTTCCGGCGCACCGACCTGGCCGCGCCCGTCACAATCGCCGTGCGCGCCGATTCGGTCAATGACACGCGCCTGGCCACCACCTTGACTCAGGGCGACGTGCGCGTACGCACCATCGAACACCTGATGTCGGCCTGTGCAGGCGTGGGCATTGATAACCTCTACATCGACATCACGGCGGAAGAAGTTCCCATTCTGGATGGCTCCGCCTCCGCTTTCGTCTATCTCCTCCAAAGCGCGGGCATCGAGATCCAGCCCGCGCCCAAGCGGTTCGTGCGCGTCAAGCGGCCCGTGGAAGTGCGCGAAGGCGAAGGGTCTCAGCTCAAATGGGCGCGGCTGGAGCCGCTGCACGGCTTCACACTGAGCTTTGAAATCGAATTCAGCCACCCCGCCGTGGACGCGACCACGCAACGCGTGACGTTTGATCTGGGATCAGGCCGCTACAGCCGTGACATCGCGCGCGCGCGCACCTTCGCCTTCAGCCGCGATGTCGAAGCCATGCGCTCACATGGCCTGGCGCTGGGCGGTGGACTGGACAACGCCATCGTGATGGACGACGTGAAAGTGCTCAACCCCGATGGCCTGCGCTACGACGAAGAATTCGCCAAACACAAGATTCTGGATGCCATTGGCGACCTCTATTGCATAGGCCACGCCATGCTGGCAGCCTACAGCGCTTTCCGCTCTGGTCATGCGCTGAACAACCAGCTACTGCGCGCACTGCTGGCGCAGCCCGACGCTTATGAAATCGTGAGCTTTGCAGACGAGCACCAAGCCCCAGCAGGCTTTGGCCAGCTGGCCAAAGCTTGGTAGAAAACCGCCTGCAATCCGTGTATAGATGCCAACGGCGCCTCCGAAAGGTTCGCCATGCAGCAAGGCTTTGTCAAACAGCAAAACCAGCTTGTCGCGGGTGGTACGGTTCAACAGACTGACGGCCAGCTTTTCTTCCAAGCGCTTCACCGTGCGGCTCACGGCGGATTGGCCAGCCCCAGCCGCGCCGCCGCCCCGCTAAGGCTGCCGCTTTCCACCACCTGAACGACTATGGCCAGCTCGTCGAAATGGGTTTTCATTGTTTCCTCCCGGAGAAAAGTGTTTTGCCATTTTCGGGGTTTTTCCCGCCGGCGGGGCGGGCCATAATGGCGCCTTTTTATGAGGAATTAGCCATGAATATTCTCCTACTGGACGGCGGCAAGTCCTTCGGCCACTCCCAGGGCGAACTGAACCACAGCCTACACAGACTGGCCAAGGAAGTGCTGGGCGGCCTCGGCCATGCCCTTAAGGAAACGGTCATCGACGGCGGCTATGACATTGCGGCCGAGGTGGAAAAATGGCAGTGGCTGGACGCGGTCATCTGGCAGATGCCCGGCTGGTGGATGGGCGAGCCCTGGACGGTGAAAAAGTACATCGACGAGGTCTTCACCGCCGGCGTTGGCCCGAACAAGCTGGTCGCTAACGACGGCCGCCACAGCGCCACGCCCACCGAGGGCTACGGCACCGGCGGCCTGCTGCACGGCAAAAAGCACATGCTATCCCTGACCTGGAACGCGCCCATCGAGGCCTTCACTCGGCCCGGCGATTTCTTCGACGGCGCGGGCGTGGACGGCATCTATCTGCATTTCCACAAGGCCAACGAATTCCTCGGCACCCAGCCGCTGCCCACCTTCATCTGCAACGACGTGATTAAGAATCCCCAGGTGGAAACATACTTCGCCAATTACCGGGCCCACCTGCAGCGGGTTTTCGGCCAGTAATTTCAGGAGAAACCATGAGATTGAATTATTCCCAGCATGCTATAGCTTCCTACAAGGCGCTGCTGGCCCTGGAGGCCAGCCTCAGCCTGGATACGACCCTGAAAGATTTGGTGAAACTGCGCGTTTCGCAAATTAACGGCTGCGTTTTCTGCGTCGATATGCACGTGAAGGAGGCCAAATTGCACGGCGAACGCGAATTGCGCCTCCATCATCTGGCGGTCTGGCGGGAATCGTCCCTGTTTAACGGGAAGGAACGGGCGGCGCTGCAGTGGGCGGAACGGCTGACCCGCCTCGCCGACCAGGCCGTTAGCGATGCGGACTATGCGGCGGTGCGCGCCCATTTCGACGATGAAGAACTGGTGGCGCTGACCCACGTTATTAACACCATCAACGTTTGGAACCGCCTCAACGTGGCCTTTGCCACGCCGGCCGGCAGCATGGATAGCCTGATGGGCTTAGACAGGGCCGGATTGAATTAATTAACATACATAGAAGCGCTTCTCCTGTCGGTAAATAATCGCCCATTTACTGACGGGGGAAGCGCTTCGACGATAAGGCTGTATTATGTAGCAGTTGCACAAAGACCTAACCGATTGAAAATACTAAAATCTCCATTGAAAGTTTAACTCAATGGAGATTTTTATTATGGCAGAATCCCACCTTATATATTGCCTCAAAGAGAGGAGCGAACTTACGGGTAGAAACCGCCGTTTCGCGCACATTTCACGAGGACATTGAGCTATGAATAGAGAAGCATGACAGAGGCGCATCCAGCATCTGCCACCTGTTGCCTGTGCCTTCAAGAGTGCCTTTGAATCTGCTTTTAGCCTCATCTCGAAAAAGCGGGCGGGCAATATTTTGCTACTTTATCAATAGCATGATGTCCTAGTAGGAATTGCGCAAAGCAGTGTTTCATGCCTCCCAAATTCGCTCCTGTTTCTGATGCCATTTGGCGGGTGCCATCCCCTCAGGGGCGCGCAGCGGCCAATCGCCCGCAAGCCCGCCTGCGCTTGCGCTTTTCGCCATTCCGGGCAGATTGTGAACACGCTCTGAAGATTTGCGGGCGATAGGACATGTGACCAGCGCGTTTGTCCAATGTCAGAACTTCGCTTTGCCGTGAAAGGCCGCCGCAAGGCGGAAGCGAACACATCTGCGTTGAAGCGCCGCCTCCTTCCGCAACGCATTCCCAAAAACGGTGCGCGGACAAACGCGAGAAAGCCCGCAATTGCGGGCTTTTTCGTTTTACTTGAACTTGGGCAGGTTGAACTGCGGTGGCACGCCCAGGCGCGTGTTGATGATCCACTGCTGGGCGATGGTGAGGATGTTGTTGGTGATCCAGTAGAGCACCAGGCCCGCAGGGAAGAAGAAGAACATGACGCTGAACACGAGCGGCATGATCCACATCATCTTGGCCTGCATGGGATCGGGCGGCAGCGGGTTGAGCGCCGTTTGAAACAGGGTGGTGAGCGCCATGACCAGCGGCAGGATGTAGTAGGGGTCTTTCACCGACAGGTCAGTGACCCACAGAATCCAGGGCGCGCCGCGCATTTCCACGCTGGACAGCAGCACCCAGTACAGGGCAATGAACACCGGAATCTGGATCAGGATGGGCAGGCAGCCGCCCAGAGGGTTCACTTTTTCTTCGCGGTAGATGCGCATCATCTCGCGCTGCATGTCTTGCGGCTTGTCCTTGTAGCGCTCGCGCAGGGCCGTGATGCGCGGGCTGATGGCTTTCATCTTCGCCATGCTGGCGTAGGCCTTGGCGTTGAGCCAGTAGAAGGCGATTTTCAACAGCACGACCAGGGCGACGATGGCCCAGCCCCAGTTGCCCAGCAGGCTGTGCAGCCAGTTGAGCAGGGCATACAGCGGCTTGGAGAGGATGGTGAACCAGCCATAGTCCTTGACCAGTTCCAGGCCGGGGGCCACATGCTCCAGCACGGTTTCGATTTGCGGGCCGATGAACAGGTGCGCATGGAGCGTTTCGCTTGCGCCGGGCGCTACCAGCCTGGGCTGCGTGAGCATGGTGGCTGCATACAGGTTGGGCGACACCTGGCGGGCGGAGTTTTCCAGCGCGGTTTGTTCATCGAAAGCCCAGGCGCTGGCGAAGTAGTGCTGCACCATGGCGACGTAGCCGCCGTTTGGCGATGTTTTCTGGTAGCTGGCGTCGCCTTTGGCGATGTCTTTGAATTCAACCTTCTGGTATTTCTTTTCGGGCGTGTAGAAGGCCGGGCCGGTGAAGGTGGAATAAAAGCCGGTCTCGCCCGCTTCCTTGCCGCCATCGCGCACCAGCTGAACGTAGAGCTGGGGCGAAACGGGCTGCTGGCCGCCGTTGATGATTTCGTGCGCAGTGTGGATGACGTAGGAGCCGCGCTCCAGCGTGTAGGTTTTTACAAGCCTGACGCCGCCGATTTCGGGCGATTCAAAGCGCAGGGTGAGGGTGTTTTCGCCGTCCTTGAGCGCGCGCTCGCCGCTGAACTGCATGACGGTTTCGTGCGTGGGCAAAGGCGCGCCTTGCGGGTTGGCCAGGCCGGACTGGGCCTGGTAGATGCGCTCGCGGCTGTCGTCCAGCAGCACGAAGGGTTTGCCGGGGCGGCCCGCCTCGTCATACGCCAGAAATTCGCTGTGGATGATGGAGCCGCCCCGGGTATCGAACACGAGCTTCATCACGTCGGTGGTGACTTCGATGCGCTCGCTGGCCGGTTGCAGGGCGGCTGGCGCGGCCTGGCCGGGCAGAAGCGCAGAAGCGCCGGATGCGCCCGTGGCCGCAGGCACGACTGAAGGCGCAGCGCCCGCGCCTTGCGGCCCCTGGGCTGTGGCCGCCGGGCTGGGAAAGAACGTGGCCGGGCGGCCGTTGTGGACCTGCCATTTGTCCCACAGCAAGATGCTGGAGAGGGCAAAAACGACCCACAGGATGGTGCGGCGAATGTCGTTCATGGAGTTGGTTCGGTTGGGGAAGCGGACGCTGGCGGGCGGCGTGAAACAGCCGGCGGCGAAGTGAAAAGACGGCAGAGGCGCGGCGGCGCGTCAGGCACGGGATCATGGCCGCCTGCACACCAGGGGCCGCAGCGGCCCAGCCGCCGCAGCGTGAGGTAGCTGCCTGCCAGCGCACCGTGGCGCTCCAGCGCTTCAATGGCGTAAAGAGAGCAAGTCGGCTCAAAGCGGCAGGCCGATCCCAGCCAGGGCGACAGCAACAGGCGGTAGCCGCGAACCAGGGCAATGAGCAGCTTGCGCATGGCGAAAAAAGAAAGGCAATCCGGGAAGCGATTGGGCGGTTAGGAAAGGCCGGGCGGCAGTGAATCCGCTGCGGGCTTTGTATTTGCAGACGGCAAGGCGCGCGCGAAAAGCCGCTCCAGCTCACTGCGAACGGCGCGTTTGAGGGCAGTGGATGAAGCGCTGGGAAACTGGCTGCGGTCAAAGCCGGCGCGCAAACGCACCAGCCAGGCGCCAGCGGGCCAGCCGCCCGCCTTTTGCTGCCCCAGCGCATAAATCTGGCGCCGGATGGCGTTGCGCGTGACGGCGCGGCGCGCCCAGCGCTTGGGCACTATCGCGCCCAGCCACACGCCGCTGGCGGGCGTGAAGACCGGTTTTTGCCTTTCGGCAGGCGTTACGGCGGCGCTGCCGCTCCACGCCAGACGGTGCAGCGCGAAATGCGCCGTGCGGGATGCTGGCGGATTTTTGAGCACGGCCTGATATTGGGCGCGCGTTTTCAGCCGCAGCCAGGAGCGGGGCGCTGCGGCTGAAAGCGCGCGGCCCGCCGCGTCTGGTTCGCCTGCTGCCCCTGCGCTCATGTGCCTTTTGAAGCCGCCGCGACGGCTCAGACGGCCAGGCGTTTGCGGCCCTTGGCGCGGCGGGCGTTGATGACGGCGCGGCCGCCGCGCGTTTTCATGCGCACCAAAAAGCCGTGCGTGCGGGCGCGGCGGATCTTGGAGGGCTGATAAGTGCGTTTCATGGCCATGATGCTTGTCCTTTTTGCAGTACGAGAGTCGGAAAAAAGCAGCTGCGCCGCAGCGCAGGTAAACGGCGGATTATCACAAATTCCGCCGCTATCAGCGGGCACGGGCAATTGCCTGCCATCAGGGGCGGGATTGTGTCAAGCCGCAGCCTGTGGATAGAATTTTTGCCCGGCTCCGTTTTCCGCGCGCTTCGACTCCTGTTTCCTTTTCGCTGTCATGGGAATGCGCAAGCGCCGCAGGCTTGGCCCGCCGCCGCGCTTTCCGCGCCCTGCGCTCAGCGCCGACCGGGCGCCGCCCGCCGCTTTGGCCTGCTGCTTCATCTGCCGCCCTTCTGTTTTTCGTTTGCTGCTTTCCGCCCGTCTCTCCATGCCCAGCGCCGCCCGCCCGCCCTCTGCTTCTTCTCCAGTTGCTTCCTTCCCGCACGCCGCTTCGCCCTGGCCCGCTTGCGTCGAAGCCCTGTCGCAGCAAATCGACCAGAAGCTGTTTGACCTCTGGATCAAGCCGCTGACGGCGCAGATGGATGACGAAGGCGCCAGCGTCACCGTGTTCGCTCCCAACCGCTTCAAGCTGGACTTCGTGCGCGAGAAATACGCGGGCCACATCGCCGCTGCGCTGGAAGAAGTCTGTGGCGCGCCCGTGCAGGTGCGCCTGGCCGTGGCCGCCGCGCCCGCAGCCCGGCCCAAAGCGGCCGCCGCGCGCCCGGCGCTGGCACAAGCCGCCCCAACCACTCAAACCGCCCGGCAAGAGCCTCAACAAGCAGACACGCCTGCGCCCGCCGAGCGTCCGCGCAGCCAGCTCAATCCGTCCCTGACCTTCGAGACGATGGTGGAAGGCACCGCCAACCGCATGGCGCACGCTGCCGCGCTGCACGTGGCCAGCGCGCCCGGCAAGCTCTACAACCCGCTGTTCATTTATGGCGGCGTGGGCCTGGGCAAAACGCACTTGATGCACGCCACGGGCAACCGTTTGCAGCAGCTCAATCCGCAAGCGCGCGTGCTCTACATCCACGCCGAGCAGTTCGTCTCGGACGTGGTGCGCGCCTCCATGAACAAGAATTTCGAGTCCATTCGCGAGAAGTACCACTCGCTGGACTTGCTGCTGATCGACGACGTGCAGTTTTTCACCGGCAACAAGGAAAAAACGCAAGAAGAGTTCTTCAACACCTTCGAGGCGCTGCTGGCCAAGAAAAGCCATGTGGTGATGACCAGCGACACCTACCCCAAGGGGCTGACCAACATTCACGAGCGCCTGGTCTCGCGCTTTGATTCGGGCCTGACGGTGGCGCTGGAGCCGCCGGAGTTCGAGATGCGCGTGGCCATCCTGATGAACAAGGCCGCCGCCGTGGACGTGGAGCTGCCCGAAGAAGTGGCTTTTTTCATCGCCAAGGGCGTGCATTCCAACGTGCGCGAGCTGGAAGGCGCGCTGCACAAGGTGCTGGCCTACTCGCGCTTCAATGGCGAAAAGCTCTCCATCCAGATGGCCAAAGAGGCGCTGCGCGATCTGCTGTCCATCAAGAACCGCCAGATCAGCGTGGAAAACATCCAGAAGGCCGTGGCCGACTTCTACAAAATCAAAGTGGCTGACATGTACAGCAAGCGCCGTCCCGCCGCCATTGCCAGGCCGCGCCAGATCGCCATGTACCTGGCCAAGGAGCTGACGCAAAAAAGCCTGCCTGAAATTGGCGAGTCCTTCGGCGGGCGCGATCACACCACCGTGCTGCACGCCGTGCGCAAGATCGGCGCTGACCGCAAGCAAGACACCGAACTGAACCAGCAGCTGCATGTGCTGGAGCAAACCATCAAGGGATGAAGCGTCCAGGCTGAATTCGCTCACGAATCAATAGCTGAACCCTCATATTCCTGTAGGACGAGAGGCGGATTCAGGCCCGTTTCATCGCGCTCTTATCAATAGCATTTCCAAAGTCACAATACGCCGCCAGATTTCCCGGGAAAACCACATGATCGTCCTGAAAACCTCGCAAGACCAGCTCCTGTCCGCCCTGCAATCGGTGGCGGGCATCGTGGAGCGCCGCCACACGCTGCCCGTGCTGGCCAACGTGCTGCTGAAAAAGGAAGGCGGCAGCATCCAGCTCACCACCAGCGATCTGGAAATCCAGATTCGCACCCATGCCGAGCTGGGCGGCGACGAAGGCAGCTTTGCCACCACCGTGGGCGTGCGCAAGCTCATCGATATTTTGCGCACCATGCCCGCCGACCAGACCGTGAGCCTGGAGTCGCAGCAGGAAAAGCTCCTGCTCAAGGGCGGCAAAAGCCGTTTCACCCTGCAAACCCTGCCCGCCGAAGACTTCCCGCTCGTGCAGGAAGCGCCCGGCTTTGGCCCTGCCTTCAGCGTGCCGCAAAAAACGCTGAAGGATTTGCTGGGGCAGGTGTCGTTTTCCATGGCCGTGCACGACATCCGCTACTACCTCAACGGCATCTTGTTCGAGACCGACGGCAAGCGCCTGAGCCTGGTGGCCACTGACGGCCACCGCCTGGCCTTCACCAGCGCCACGCTGGATGTGGAAGTGCCCCGGCAGCAAGTCATCCTGCCGCGCAAAACCGTCATCGAGCTGGAGCGCCTGCTGTCTGACGCCGCCGCGCCCGAAGGCGAGCAAGCGCCCATGATTGAAATGCAGTTCGCCGCCAACCAGGCTAAATTCAGCTTTGGCGGCATGGAGTTCGTCACCAAGCTGGTGGAGGGCAAGTTTCCTGACTACAACCGCGTCATCCCGCAAAGCCCGAAGAACAGCGTCACGCTGGGCCGCGCCGTGCTGCTGGCATGCCTGCAACGCACCGCCATCATGACCAGCGACAAATTCAAGGGCGTGCGCCTGAACCTGGAGCCGGGCACGCTGCGCATCGCCTCCAGCAACGCCGAGCAGGAAGAGGCGGTGGATGAGCTGGACATTGACTACGGCGGCGACGCCATCGAAATCGGCTTCAACGTCACCTACCTGATGGACGTGCTCTCCACCCTCAAGCAGCAGGAGATGATCACCATCGGCCTGCAAGACGCCAACAGCTCCGCGCTCATCACCTTGCCGGGCGATGACAACTTCAGATACGTCGTCATGCCCATGCGCATCTGAGCCAGGGCGCACAAAGCGGGCGGCGGCCCTCGCGCCCGCTTCTCCCCCATGCCTCAGTCAGCCCCTGAAATAGCTCCTGATTCAATAGCAACAGGTCCTAGTAAAACGTGCGCAGAAGGCATTTTCAGGCACCTTGAATTTGCTCTTTTTCTTGATGTAAACCGCCTCGCCCAACCCGCCCCGCACGGCGGGTTTCGGCTTTTCAAAAGCAGCCCGCTCGCTCTTGCGCCACGGGCCGCAGCCCAGGCCCCTCTGAAAGGATCATCCCCATGACCGAAGAAAACACCCCCGCGCCCGACGCCCTGCCGCCCGCAGACGGCGGCGGCTACGGCGAAGGCGCCATCCAGATTCTTGAAGGGCTGGAAGCCGTGCGCAAACGCCCCGGCATGTACATCGGCGACACCAGCGACGGCACGGGCCTGCACCACCTCGTGTTTGAAGTGGTGGACAACTCCATCGACGAGGCGCTGGCCGGTTTTTGCGACGACATCCTCATCACCATCCACGGCGACAACTCCGTGAGCGTGACAGACAACGGCCGGGGCATTCCCACCGGCGTGAAGATGGACGACAAGCACGAGCCGCGCCGCAGCGCCGCGCAAATCGCCCTCACCGAACTGCACGCGGGCGGCAAATTCAACCAAAACAGCTACAAAGTCTCCGGCGGCCTGCACGGTGTGGGCGTGTCCTGCGTCAATGCCCTGAGCCAGTGGCTGCGGCTGGTGGTGCGCCGCGAAGGCAAGGTGCACGAACTCCAGTTCTCGCGCGGCATCGTGCAAAACCCCCTGCTGGAAAAGGTGGACGGCGTTGAAGTCTCGCCCATGCGCATCACTGGCGACACCGACCAGCGCGGCACCGAAGTGCGCTTCCTGCCCGACACCGACATCTTCCGCGAGAACCACACCTTCCAGTACGACATCCTCGCCAAGCGCCTGCGCGAGCTGAGCTTTCTGAACAACGGCGTGCGCATCCGCCTGATCGACGAGCGCACCGGCAAAGAAGACGACTTCGCCGGCAGCGGCGGCGTCAAAGGCTTTGTCGCCTTCATCAACGGCGCGCGGCGCGTGCTGCACCCCACCACGTTTTACGCCAGCGGCAGCCGCCCCGCCGAAAGCTACGGCGGCATCGCCGGCACCGAAATCGGCGTGGAAGTCGCCATGCAGTGGAACGACGGCTACAGCGAACAAGTGCTGTGCTTTACCAACAACATCCCCCAGCGCGACGGCGGCACGCACCTCACGGGCCTGCGCGCGGCCATGACCCGCGTCATCGGCAAATACATCGCCGACAACGAACTGGCCAAGAAAGCCAAAGTGGAAGTCTCCGGCGACGACATGCGCGAGGGCCTGTGCGCCGTGCTCTCGGTGAAAGTGCCCGAACCCAAGTTCTCCAGCCAGACCAAGGACAAACTCGTCTCCAGCGAAGTGCGCGCGCCGGTGGAAGACATCGTCGCCCGCGCGCTCACCGACTTCCTCGAAGAAAACCCGGCCGACGCCAAAATTTTGTGCGGCAAGATCATCGACGCCGCCCGCGCCCGCGAAGCCGCCCGCAAGGCCCGTGAAATGACCCGCCGCAAAGGCGTGCTCGACGGCATGGGCCTGCCCGGCAAGCTCGCCGACTGCCAGGAAAAAGACCCCGCCCTGTGCGAGATCTACATCGTCGAGGGCGACTCCGCCGGCGGCAGCGCCAAGCAGGGGCGCGACCGCAAGTTCCAGGCCATCCTGCCCCTGCGCGGCAAGATTCTCAACGTCGAACGCGCCCGCTACGAAAAACTCCTGTCCAGCCAGGAAATCGTCACCCTCATCACGGCGCTGGGCACCGGCATCGGCAAAACCGACCCCGAATCGGGCAAAGGCAGCCAGGACGACTTCAACATCGACAAGCTGCGCTACCACCGCGTCATCATCATGACCGACGCCGACGTGGACGGCGCCCACATCCGCACCCTGCTGCTCACCTTCTTCTACCGGCAAATGCCCGAAATCGTCGAGCGCGGCCACATCTACATCGCCCAGCCGCCGCTCTACAAAGTCAAGGCCGGCAAAGAAGAGCTGTACCTGAAAGACGCCAACGCGCTGGAATCCTTTCTCACCCGCATCGCCCTGCGCGACGCCACCTTGCACACCGGCGGCGAACAGCCGCGCGCCCTTTCCGGCGAGCCGCTGGCCGATCTGGCCCACAAATTCCAGGTCACCGAACACATCATCGAGCGCCTGAGCCACTTCATGGACGCCGACGCCCTGCGCGCCATCGCCGGCGGCGTCACGCTCGATGTAGACAACCTGAGCGCCAGCGCCGAAGCCCTGGCCCGCCGCCTGCAAGCCGACCAAATCAACGGCAACGCCGTGCGCGTCGCCCACGAAACCGACCCTCGCACCGGCGCGCCCCTGCTGCGCATCAGCCGCCGCAAGCACGGCAACACCAAAAGCAGCGTCATCACGCAAGACTTCATGCGCGGCGCCGACTACGCCGCCCTGCACGACGCCGCCCTCACCTTCGGCCAGCTGCTGGGCGCCGGCGCCAAAGTCACGCGCGGCGAGGGCGAAAAAATGCGCGAGGCCGCCATCACCAGCTTTCACCAGGCCATGAACTGGCTCATCAGCGAAGCCGAACGCACCACCGCCCGCCAGCGCTACAAGGGCCTGGGCGAAATGAACCCCGAGCAACTCTGGGAAACCACCATGGACCCCGCCGTCCGCCGCCTGCTGCGCGTGCAAATTGACGACGCCATCGAAGCCGACCGCGTCTTCACCACCCTCATGGGCGACGAAGTCGAACCGCGCCGCGAATTCATCGAAACCAACGCCCTGCGCGCCATGAACATCGACGCCTGAAGACCTTGGGCCTGGCCAGCGGAGCGGAAACAGCAGACAGACGCAGACGGAAAGCGAAAGCCGTTATTCCGCTCCTCTATTCATAGCATTAGGTCTTAGTGGAAAGTGCGCAGAGCGATGTTTTCACCCCATTAAATTCGCTCTCTTTTTAGGATCTATTGGCCCCGCACTGCCTTGGCATACCCGGTGATCCTGCTGAGTGAAGAGGAGCGGAAAAGCACCCCCCTTTCCTTTACTGAAGCCGTGCCTCATGCCTGAGCGCACTGGCGGCCCTGTCCGCAGTGGACCCGCGCCAGTTTGGTGAATGGAGCGCCGTTATCTGATGGAGGGCTTTCTTTTCCAGACTCAAGCAGCCCAGGCGGCGCCATCCTCTCACTTCAATGCCTGACCAATGGGATTCGGCCCGCATGGTCATGACTTCACGATTGCCAGAGCGATCTTTCGGCAGGGCCAAGGCGGTTTGTCTCCCTCACCCAGCCTGCCGGTTTGGCCTGTGCAGTCCGCGCGATCCGCGAGGGACGAAAGGACGGATCGGAATGAGCGGCAAGGCGTGTCCACAGCCTTGCACTTCTTGCTTCATTCTGAAGAGCAAATCCAAGGCCAAGAAAATGCCTCTCCCGCATGGTTTAACGGGATTTGATGCTATTAAACAAGTAGCGAAATAAGCGGTTACCGGGGGACTGCAAAGACCGGTTCATGACCGGGCTTTGAACAGGTTCTGCGCGCTGCATCGGCGCTGTTGGCGCAGCCCTTTTGCCTCACGGCTTCCAGCGCCGCAGCAGCAGCGCGTTGCTCATCACGCTCACCGACGACAGCGCCATGGCCGCGCCTGCCAGCACGGGGCTGAGCAGGCCAAAGGCGGCCAGCGGGATGCCCGCCGTGTTGTAGATGAAGGCCCAGAACAGGTTCTGGCGAATCTTGGCGACCGTGCGGCGCGAGATGTCCAGCGCGGCGGGCACAAGCGCGATGTCGCCGCGCATCAGGGTGATGCCGGCGGCGTGCATGGCCACGTCGGCGCCGCTGCCCATGGCCAGCCCCACATCGGCGGCAGCCAGCGCGGGGGCGTCGTTCACGCCGTCGCCCACCATCGCCACCGCGCCGCCTGCGGCCTTGAGCCGGGCGATGGCCTCGGCCTTGCCGCCGGGCAGCACGTCGGCCAGCACTTCGCCCGCCTCGGGCTTCAGGCCCAGGCGGCGCGCCATGCCCTCGGCGGCGCTGCGGTTGTCGCCGGAAATCATCACGGCGCGTATGCCCTGCCGGTGCAGCGTTTCAATGGCCTGGCGCGCGCCGGGCTTGGCTTCGTCGCCAAAGGCCAGCAGCGCCACGGCTTGCGGCGGCGCATCGCTGCCTTCATCGCCGCCCGCATCGCCTGGCCGCACGGCCATGACGGACACCGTGGCTCCTTGCGCCTGCTGCTCTTGCAAGGCGGTGGCAAAGGGCGACAAGTCCACGCCCAGCTCCTGCATCCAGCGCAGGCTGCCGATGAGCACGGCCTGCCCCTGCACCACGCCTTGCGTGCCGCGCCCGGGCACGGCGCGCGCGTCTTGCGGCGCATCGGTCTTGATGCCTCGCTGCTGCGCGGCGGCCAGCACGGCGCGCGCCAGCGGGTGTTCGCTGCCCGATTGCAGGCTGGCGGCTTGTTGCAGCGCGCCCGCTTCCTGCACGCCGGGCGCGGGCAGCAGGCGCAGCAGGCGCGGCTGGCCGACGGTGAGCGTGCCGGTTTTGTCGAAAGCCACTGTGCGCACTTTGTGCGCGGTCTCCAGCGCCACGGCGTCTTTCACCAAAATGCCGTGGCGCGCGGCCACGCCCGTGCCCGCCATGATGGCCGTGGGCGTGGCCAGCCCCAGCGCGCACGGGCAGGCGATGACGAGCACGGCCACAGCGCGAATCACCGCCCCTTCCACGCCCAGCCCGGCCAGCCACCAGCCCGCAAAAGTCAGCAGCGCCAGCCCCAGCACCACGGGCACGAACACGGCGGCCACCTGATCGACCAGCCGCTGCACGGGGGCTTTGACGGCTTGCGCGTCTTGCACCAGACGGATGATGTGCGCCAGCACGCTTTCGCTGCCCGCCGCCGTCACTTGCAGGCGCACGCGGCCTTCGCCGTTGATGGCGCCGCCCGTGAGCTTGTCGCCCGCCGCCTTGGGCACGGGCAGCGGCTCGCCGGTGAGCATGGATTCATCCACTTGCGTGCTGCCTTCGGCCACCACGCCATCGGCCGGAATGCGCTCGCCGGGGCGCACGGCCAGCATGTCGCCCGCGCGCAGCTCATCGACGGGAATGTCCTTTTCGCTGCCGTCCCAGTCAATCAAATGCGCCACCTCGGGCCGCAGCGCGTGCAGCGCGCGTATGGCCGATGTGGTTTGCCGCTTGGCGCGCTCTTCCAGCCACTTGCCCAGCCGCACCAGCGTCACCACCACGGCGGCGCTTTCAAAGTACAGATGCGCGGAAGCGCTGGCGTTCGCGCCGTGCGCGTGCCCGCTGCCCGGCGCTGAAAACAGCCACATCCACACCGAAAGCAGCCAGGCCGCCGTGGTGCCCACCGACACCAGCAGCTCCATGTTGCCGCTGCCGTTTTTCAGCGCGTGCCAGGCCGATTTGTAAAAACGCGCGCCCAGCACAAATTGCACCGGCGTGGCCAGCGCGAACTGCACCCACGCGGGCGGCATCCACGCCACGCCCAGCGGCATCAGCAGCATGGGCAGCACCAGCGGCGCGCACAAAAGCAGCCCCAGCCCCACGGGCGCAAAGCCCGCCCACGGGCCGCCTTCGGGCGCGGCCAGCGCGGCATCGGCGGCGCGCGGCTCGTAGCCCGCGTCGCGCACGGCGCGGCGCAGCAGCGCCGGCATGCTGGCCGCGTCTGCGCTGGCGGCATACGTCACGCGCGCGCTTTCGGTCGCCAGATTCACCGCCGCCTGCTGCACGCCTGGCACTTTTTTCAGCGCCCGCTCCACGCGCGCCACGCAACTGGCGCAGGTCATGCCGCCCACGCCCAAGTCCAGACTGTGAAGGGAAGTGTTTTCGTCGTTCATGCCCGCAGTGTGCGCCTTGTCACGAGCGCGCTGCCAAACCGCCCCCATCGCCCTATCGGCTGAATGGAAAACGAGCGGCTGAACGTGCGGGCGGCTATCTCGCAAGCGCCACGCCAGCGCGAACCTGTTGATGAGTGGCCGCTGGCATCCGCAAACCGGAAACTTCTTGGCGCGTCTCGCCCGGTCTGCCCCCGCGCCCTGCTCCACTCCAGCTCTTTTTCCCGCGCCCGCAAGGCAGGCCGCGAACAAGTGAAGTGGCGAAGCCGCCCTGCTGCAGACAAAGCCGGACGAAACAGTCCGCAACAAGACTGCGGCCCGGCACTGTTAAGGTGAGCGCATTCAGCAACATTTTTCTTCTGAAAGGAGCTTGAAATGCCGTTGCACTTTCATCGCATCAACGCCGTCCGCGCGTTCATGGCCTGCCTGCTGGCGCTGACCGCCTGGCTGGCGGCCTGGCCCGTCCACGCCAGCGGCAACTCGCCCCAGGCCGCTGAATCCCTGCGCCAATATCGTGAAGCCAAGGCGCGCGGCGAATACCCCGAACCCGAGCGCGTTGGCCCCAGCCGCGCCCGGCAGGCCCGCAGTCCGGCGCGCCGTGCCGCGCCCGATGCCGAAGAAGCGGAGGAAACGCAAAACCGCCCACGCCCCTTCAGCTCTGGCGCCAACCCGCGCGCCAATCCAAATCTCAGCCTCAAAAGCTGCCTGGATCACGTTGGCATCAATCCCGTAGCGCGCAGCCGCTGCATGCGCCAGCACTGCCAGGGCCGCTGGGGCAAGGGCCAGTGCCCGGAAGGCGGCGATCTCCTCTCGCACCAAGGCAACAGCGCCCGCACGCCCTTGGGCCAGTGTCTGCGCCAGGCTGGCAACAATCCGTTCAAGCGCAACGCCTGCGGCTGGAAGCACTGCAACAAACGCTGGGACGCAGCCGAATGCCGCCAATTCAAGGTGCGTCAGCCCGAACCGGCCAATTGAGACCGTTCGGAGCCTGTCCGTGGGTGCAAAAGCGCAGACTCGGGGCCAAATTCCCGCTGGGCTGCAAGGCCCGTCTGCGGTTGGCGGCCCATTCCGGTCCGCCCCCATCACGGCCAGGCTTTAAACAGGTTTTGGCGGTTCTGGCATAAAAGCCGCTACGCCCATCGCGCAAACGGCTTGCGACTGGGTTCAAGCTTTTCCCTCATGGCTGACGGGTTTGCCCGTCAGCCATTTTTCTGGCCGCAGCTTCAGCGCCCAACTGGCGGCCGGTTTCTTGAAACAGCTCCATGCGTGCGCACGGCGCACGAAACGCGCTGGCGGGAATGGATGCGGAGCATGCTTCGATATAGCTCCTTTATCCATAGCAATAGGTCTTAGTGAAAAGGGCGCAAACCGGTATTTATGCCCCTCAAATTTGCTCCTGTTTTTGATGCGCTCTGGCAAGCTCAGGGCAAAGGCTGATCGGGAAAGCAGGAAAACGGCTGGCCCAGGCAGGCCGCCGGGCGCGAGCGGCCTGCGGCAAAACCTCAATCTGCCTTTTTCGGCGTGATTTGCGCCACCCACTCGCGCGGCGCCAGCGGAAAGCCCAGGCGCTCACGGCTGTCGTAGTAGCTTTGGGCCACGGCGCGCGCCAGGGTGCGGATGCGGCCAATATAGGCAGCGCGCTCGGTCACGGAGATGGCCCCGCGCGCGTCCAGCAAGTTGAAGGTGTGGGCGGCCTTGAGCACTTGTTCGTAGGCGGGCAAGGCCAGTTTTTCTTCAATGAGTTCCAGCGCTTTTTTCTCGTGCGCGGCAAAGGCGGCGAACAAAAAATCGGCATCGCTGTGCTCGAAGTTGTAGGCCGATTGCTCCACTTCGTTTTGGTGATAGACGTCGCCGTAGGTCAGCCCCTCGGTCCACAGCAGCTTGTAGACGTTGTCCACGCCTTGCAGGTACATGGCCAGGCGCTCCAGCCCGTAGGTGATTTCGCCCGTGGCGGGGCGGCAGTCAATGCCGCCGACTTGCTGGAAGTAGGTAAACTGCGTGACCTCCATGCCATTGAGCCACACCTCCCAGCCCAGGCCCCAGGCGCCGAGCGTGGGGTTTTCCCAGTCGTCTTCCACAAAGCGCACGTCGTTTTTCTTCAGGTCAAAACCCAGCGCGCGCAGGCTGCCCAGGTACAAATCCAGGATGTTGTCCGGCGCGGGCTTGAGCACCACCTGGTACTGGTAGTAGTGCTGAAGGCGGTTGGGGTTATCGCCGTAGCGGCCATCTTTGGGGCGGCGGCTGGGCTGCACGTAGGCGGCTTTCCACGGCTCCGGGCCGATGGCGCGCAAAAAGGTGGCCGTGTGGCTGGTGCCCGCACCCACTTCCATGTCATACGGCTGCAAAAGGGCGCAGCCCTGATCGGCCCAGTATTTCTGGAGGGTAAGGATGATTTGCTGGAAGCTGAGCATGGTGGCATCAGGCGCGTGCAAGCGCCATTGAACGGATGAAGCAGGCAAAGCGCAGGATTCTAGGCGGCGCGACCGTGCGGGACGCAAGCAGAACAAGCGCTTCGCCCTGCTCTGCGCCGCTCACGTGACAGTCCGGCGCTTGCGTATTACATAGGCAACAATCGGTACTCCCTGTATTTGATGCATCTATTTGGAACAAACATTGCCAATTTCACTTGTTGGCCGTAAAAACGCGTAATTCTGTTCTTGTGTCATGCAAGCTTTGTGCGAATTCAACTTAAGGAGAAAACATGGTTCATCGTACTGTGACTGTCTTGCGCCATCTCGCTGGCGCTGTTGCCCTGGCAGCCTTGGCCAGCGCGGCCCACGGCCAGTCCGCGCTTTCACTCACCTGCCCCACAGCCGCAGCAGGCCCGGCCACGCCCCTGACGTTTGCCACAGGAGCCGGCTGGGAGCGGCAGCACAGCGGCTCATGGGGCGCTGCCACTACTACATACAAGCACAGCGCCTGGTACCCATCCGGCAGTACGCCTCCCGCAGGGACGGCGTGGCTATCGCCCGCCGACCCGGCCACCAACCCAACGTTCGACACCACCAACCCCATTCCTTTCCGCTCGCCAGGCATTCAGGTGAACAACCGCATTGACCTGAGCAGCGTCCAGACTTCCATTCAGGTATCCGTGGATAACAACCTGCTGCGAACGGGCGTGTCCAACACGGCCAATCCCGGCGGCGCTTTCGTTACCACCGCGCAGTCTGGTTTTGGCGCGCTGAGCGCCGCATTCACCCCGGCGCTGGCCTGGACCCACGGGGCCAACCAACTCATTCTCGAAGTCAAGAACGCTGAAGCTACGCTGGGCGCAGGCCCAATGGGCATTTACGCCACCGTGACCGTCACCGCCAATTGCAACGCCACGCCCGCCAGCGCCGTGCAGGCCGTGCCCGCTGACGCGCCTTGGGCGCTGCTGCTGGCGGGCCTTGGCGTGGCAGGCTTGGCCGCGCGGCAGCGGCAGACGCGCCGCCAAGGCAAAAACGGCGCCGTTTGACCGCCAGAGCACTTTCCGAAACCATGCCGCCGCTGCTCCGCACGGCGGCATTTTTTTGCCGCCTTCACCAGCCAGGCGCAAAGCAACTTCACGCGGCAAAAGTTTGCCCGCCAGCGGCGGGTTTCGACGCAGAAGAAGCGTGCGGATGCTGATTTCACCGATGCAGCGGCCGCGCGCATTCGCCGCTATCACGAGTGGCAGAAAAAGCAGGGCGGCGAAA
>ERZ773075.83-NODE-83-length-80826-cov-87.0264_pt1 | contig 80826 bp, 62 predicted proteins | sample MGYA00580614_ERZ773075 | MGnify/ENA primary metagenome ERZ773075 (study PRJEB29015, sample SAMEA2738021) | human oral metagenome | biome: human oral; feature: human-associated habitat; material: dental | place: China | collected 2043 ...
TCGTGTGCCCCGGCAGGACGACGTCGCCCGGACGCACCACGCCGCGCTCCAGGAGGCTGCGCAGGGCGTACCAGTCCTGCACGTGCGGCAGCGCCCCCAGGGCGTAGCCGTACTCCAGGAAGTCGGCTGCGTCCTGCGTCTGCCAGGCCTCGCGCAGCTCGGCTGGGACGTAGTCGACGGCGTGCCACTCCAGGCCCACCGCCTCGGCCACCTTCCGGGAGACCTCGACCTCCCGGGTTCCGGGGCGTCCGTAGGTGAAGGCCACCGCCCTGTCCAGGGTGCCGTGAAGCGTCAGCCACGCCACCAGCAGCCGCGAGTCCAGCCCGCCCGACAGGGGCAGCACCAGCCGCGGCGAGCCCGGCCGGGCCGCCAGGCCCTCCAGGACCCGACCCATGCCCGCGTCGAGCGCCGCGAGCAGCAGGTCGGAGAACTCCTCGGGGTCGGTGACCATGTCGGACTCCTCGGAGAACCGCGCCAGGGAGTGGTTGACCGTGCGGGTCCGGCCGGTGGCGCGGTCGATGCGCACGATCGTGCCCTGCTCGGTCTGGTGGACGCCGACCAGCAGCGAGTCGGTGCCGGAGACGAAACCGGCGTCCAGCAGCTCTCTGCGCGCTCGCGGATCCAGCCGGGGGGCGCTCAGCGCCCCGCGCATGGCGGTGGCGTCGTCGCTCACAATGAGCCGCCGGCCGCCGTCGGCCTTGTTCTCAAGGGCCCAGAACAGGGGCCAGGAGCGCAGCCGGTCCTGAGCCAGGACCACCTCATCGTCGCTGATCCGGATGGCGGTCAGACGCCCCGGGTGGGAGGCGAGGACCTCCGGATCGGTCGGATCAGGACAGGGTGTGTCGCAACGCACCCACAGGGACTCGGTGGTGCTGCCGGACGCCGCGGTCTGCTGCCACTGCGGACTCGTCAGCCGAAGCTCGACGTCGATAACCTTCACCGTTGCCCTCAATCCTTCGAAATCCTCTGATCGGTCCGCGGCGTCGAGTCGCCCGAGTAGGCTCGGTGCTGCGGTGCGCCTGCGCCGCTTGACGGCGCTCAGTGTGTCACAGTTGTGACACGTGACGCGGAAGACGCCCAGCGGATTCCACTGGGCTTCAGCGTTGCCCGACAATAGGGAAGCGCCTCATCGGTTCTTGTGAGGCGTGAGATGATCGCTCAGCATCCCGTGGGTCGGAAGTCCTACCCACTGTGGGCCGCCGGGACCCATGCACAAGACGGAGGTGACGTCATGAGCGCAGACAGGCTCATGGTCTTCCACGCTCCTTTTCCGCTTCAGCCGGATCGGGTGGCCGCCTCCATGCTGCGTCCCCTGGCGATGCGACGGGCCTTCGCAGACCTCGGCTACCGGATCATGGAGGTCACCGGCTACGCCGCGCAGCGGCGTCGGGCGATGGCCCGGGTATGGGCGGCGATCGCGGCAGGGGAGCGAATCGAGTTCGTCTACAGCGAGAACGCGACCATCCCCAACGCGCTGACCGAGCCGCTCCACCTGCCCGTCCACCCCGTGCTCGACGCCGCCTTCTTCCGTCACTGCCAGCGCTCCGGCGTGCCCGTTGGCGTCTTCTACCGTGACGTCTACTGGCGCTTCCCCCGATTCCGTGAGGGCATCAACCCGATTCTCGAGGCCGGGCTCCAGGTCGCCTACCGCAGCGAGCTCATGGCCTTCGACAAGGCGGGCCTCCACCTCTTCCTGCCCAGCCGGGCCATGGCCCGCCACGTCCCCCACGTGGACCCGGCACGCATGAGCGCCCTGCCGCCCGGGGCGCCCGACGTCGAGCCCGGTGACGCGTGCGGCAATGGCAGCGACGGCAGTGACGATGGCGGGGACCTCGAGCTGCTCTTCGTGGGCGTGCTTCAGGACAACTATCGGCTGGACGCCTGCCTCCAGGCTGTGAGCCGGGCCCCGGGAACACGGGTGACACTGTGCGTGCGCCAGGAGACCTGGGAGGAGACCCGCGAGCACTACACCCCGCTCCTGCCCGCCGGACGGGCCGACGTCGTCCACCGCTCCGGCAGTGATCTCCTACCGCTCTACGAGCGAGCCGATCTCGGGGTCCTGTTCACCGAGCCCAACCCCTACTGGGACTTCGCAGTCCCCTACAAGCTCTACGAGTACCTGGCCCACGAGCTGCCCGTCATCGCCGTGCGTGGGACCCAGACCGGCCGCCTCGTCGAGGAGATGAGGATCGGCTGGGTCCTGGACTACGACACCGATGCACTGAGCGGCCTGCTGCGGCGTCTGCGGGAGGTCCCCGAGGAGATCGAGGCCGTGCGCCGCCGCATGCGTCAGGTCCTGCCCGATCAGACCTGGAGGGCCCGGGCCCGCACCGTCGCCCAGGTCCTGGGTGGGACAGAGAGGAAGCCATGACCCGGTTCCCACGAGGTGGGGCGCTGCTGGCCACCCGTATCCACCTGCCCGAGGCCGCTGCCGCCTCCTTCCGGCTCGACGGTGTCGAACGCGCCCTGGCTCGCCACGGTGTGCCGGTGCGGGCCCTGACCACGACCGTGCCCGGGCGGGACGGAAAACCGGCGCCTCAGGTCGACGACCCCCGGGGCGTACGCGTCTCGCGCTGGCCGGCCCTGCGAGACGCCAGCGGCTACCTGCGCGGCTATCTGCCCTACCTCTCCTTCGACGTGCCCCTCGCCCTGCGTCTGGGCCTGGCCTCCCGACCCGATGTCGTCCTCGTCGAGCCGCCGCCCACCACCGGCGTGGTGGCGCGCACCATCTGCGCACTGCGCCGTCTGCCCTACGTCTGGTACGCCCCTGACGTGTGGTCCGACGCCGCCGCCTCCACCGGTGCCCCGGATACGGTGGTACGGGCGGTGCGCGCCGCCGAGTCCTACGCGATGCGTGGTGCCCAGTGCGTCATCGCCATCAACGAGGAGGTCGCCGAGCGCGCCCGCGCCCTGGGCGCCCGCAACGTGGTGGTGGTTCCCAACGGCATCGACACCGACGTCTTCGAGCCCACCGGCGAGCCGCCCTCCGACGCCGAGCGTGCCGAGCTGGGCATCGCCGGTCCCTATCTCATCTACGCCGGTACGGCCTCGGAGTGGCAGGGAGCGGACATCTTCGCCTCGGCACTGGCACAGGTGCGGCGCACTCACCCCACCGCTCAGATCCTCTACATCGGGCAGGGCTCGGACTGGGAGAAGATTGCCCAGGTCGCCTCGACTCTGCCGCCCGGCCCCGACGGTGCCCCCGCCGTCGTCATGCATGGCCTCATGGACGCCTCTGACGCAGCTCGCTGGCAGCGGGGCGCGGTTGCCAGCCTCGTGTCCATCCGTCCGGGGCAGGGCTATGACTTCGCCTACCCCACCAAGGTGCTGGCCGCCCTGGCCTGCGGCGTCCCGGTGGTCTACGCCGGGGTGGGGCCCGTCGTTGAGGATCTGACCGCCCACGACCTGGGCTGGGTGGCCGACTACACCGAGGACGACGTCGTCCGGGCCATGACCCGGGCGCTCGACGAGGCCGACCAGACCGCCGCGCAGGACTCCTCCCGGGCCCACCGGCTGCACGCATGGGTGCGCGACCACCGCTCCCTGCGGGCCACCGGTGAGGCCGTGGCGCGACATCTGCGGACGGTGGTGCGCGGCGCATGACCTGGATCGTGGCCTGGATGTCGGCCCTGCCGTTGCTGGTTGCGTTGATCGTCGCGACCTTCGCACCCGGCTGGCTGCTCCTCGTCGCGGGCGGTGCACGGTTCCGGCTGGCGCGCGTCGCCTGCGCCCCGGCGCTGACCTTTCTGCTCATGGGGCTCGGGGGAGTCCTCTTCCGCTTCCTGGGGGTGTGGTGGCACCTACCCACTATCATCACCTACCTGCTCCTGTGCGCCGCGGCCGTCGCGGTGGGGCGCTGGCTATGGGTCAGGCGCAAGGGGCAGGTGCTGACGCTGCGCACCTGGTTCGCCCCCGAACTGGCCCCGCACGGGCTGCCGGCTCCCACCCCGTACTCCAGCGCGATGGGGGCCCCAGGTGAGCCGGAGATGCCCGACACCCGCTCCATCCTCGGCTCCCAGCGACTGATGTGGTCCGCCATTGCGGTCACCTGGATCGTCATGATCCTGCCGATCCTGCCCGGATCGGGACCCAGTATCCCGATCCAGTCCGCCGACTCCCTCTACCACTACAACCAGGCCTGGCTCATCGAGCACACGGGCAACGCATCAATGCTCGACGGCAACGCGGGCATGTTCGGGATGGACGGTCATCACTCCTTCTACCCGATGGTGTGGCACGAGATCGTCACCCTCGCCTCGGTCGGCTGGTACCAGGTGGTCCCGGCCACCAACACCCTGCTGCTCGTGGTGCCCCTCGTGTGGCTCATTGGCATGGCCTACCTGGCCCGGGTCATCCTCCCGGAGATCCGTGGCTCGGTGTACCTGGTCCTGGGGGCCGGCGCACTCACACCGATCTTCCCCATCCGGCTGCTGACCGACACGGCCGTGTGGCCCTACGGGCTGGCCCTGGCTGCGTGCCCGGCCACCGTCGCCTGGGCGGTCGCCGCCTGGCGCCGTGCCGCCTGGCTCATCACCGTGGGGCGCCGACGCCGTCCCCTCATCGTCCTGGCGGCACCGGCCGCCGCGGTCATGGGCTCAGTCGTCACGCATCCGGCGACCGCGATCATCATCGGCTGGCCCCTGGTGGCCGTGGCCTGGATGGGGATCGTCCTGGCGGGGATCCGGGGACTGCGTCAGCACGATCGCGCCGCCCGACGACGCGGCATCATCCTGCTGAGCATCGCCATCGCTGTCGTCATCGCGGTCGCCGTCTTTGTCATGGCGCCCGGACCGCAGCAGGCGCACTTCGGCAGGCGACCCGACCGCAGCTGGGATCCACTGTTCGCCAAGCTGGTCATCCCGTTCCTGCTCTATTACGGCGGAGGCGGCTGGGAGATCCGCGCCGCCTACATCATCATGGCCTGCCTCAGTGTGCTCGGCGCGGTGCTGGCCTACTGGCGCAGGCACCACCGGGGCATCGTGGTGGCCTGGGTCGCCTGCATGCTCCTCATCCTGGCGGCGCTGGCCCCGGTTCCGGTCCTGTCAGCCATGACCGGCGTGTTCTACAACAACCCGCACCGGATCAAGGCCATGACGGTGGTCCCCGCGCTCCTCCTCGTCACACTCGGGCTGGATGCGCTGACCGGCTGGTTCCTGGCGTGGCGGCGTCGGCGGGTCGGGAAGGCCGGCACCGCGGCCGACGGCAATGACAGGAGCCCCGATCAGGCCCGGATAAGTCGTCCTGGAGCCCCGGCGGGCCGAGCACCGGCCGGCCGGATCATCATGAGCAGCCCCGTCGTGGTCGGCGCGCTCGTCCTCATCCTGGGGGTGGCCAGCAGCATGAGCGCGGTCAAGGCGGACGTCAAGGGCGCCTTCTCCCCGAAGTACGGCCAGTCCCGTCTGGTGGCCTCACCCGCCGAGATGGACATGATCAAGCGCCTGAGTACGGAGCTCCCCCCGGACGCCTACGTGCTGGGCGACCCCGTTGCGGGCACCGCCATGCTCCCCTTCATGGCCGGACGCAGCCCGGTATGGATGTTCGCGGGGCAGGCGGACAGTGACGCCGACGGCCTCTACCTGCGCACCCACTTCCGTGACATCCACTTCGATCCACAGGTGTGCGAGATCGTGCGCCGCCATCGCATCACCCACTTCTACAGCGACGAGCCGCAGCGCTTCAACGGCGTGGCCAACCAGAAGCTGCGCCCGGGTCTGTACGACGTCGACGTCTCCAACGGCTTCACCCTCGTCGACCAGGGTGGAACGGCGGCCGTCTACCGCATCGACCTGTGCTGGCCCTCCGGCGAGCAGTAGCGCGGCCAGTGAGGCAGGACGCCCGGTCGCCAGCCGGGCGGCGCGAACGAACGAGTATGGTGGACCCGCCACGCCAGAAGCCACGGAAGGACCAACCCGCATGCGCATCGCCGTCGTCGCCCTGGGCAAGATCGGACTGCCCCTGGCTGTCCAGTACGCAGACAAGGGCCACGAGGTCATCGGGGTCGACGTCAACCCCGCCGTCGTCGAGGCCGTCAACGCCGGGACCGAGCCCTTCCCCGGCGAGGCCCACCTGGCCGAGAAGCTCGCCGCGCTGAGCCCCGCCACCGGCAACGGCGCCCTGCGCGCCACCACCGACTACGCCGAGGCGATCCCGGGCGCCGACGCGATCGTGCTCGTCGTGCCGTTGTTCGTCGACGACGCCACCTGGGAGCCGGACTTCGCCTGGATGGATGATGCCACCCGCTCCCTGGCCGCCCACCTGACCCCGAACACCCTCATCTCCTACGAGACCACCCTGCCGGTGGGCACTCTGCGGGGCCGCTTCAAGCCCATGATCGAGGAGATCAGCGGGCTGAAGGAGGGCGCCGACTTCCACCTCGTCTTCAGCCCCGAGCGGGTTCTCACCGGTCGTGTCTTCGCCGACCTGCGCCGTTACCCCAAGCTCGTGGGTGGTCTGGACGAGGCCGGCACCCGAGCCGGCATCGCCTTCTACGAGTCCGTTCTCGACTTCGACGAACGCGATGACCTGCCCCGTCCCAACGGCGTGTGGGACATGGGCATCGCCGAGGCGGCCGAGATGGCCAAGCTCGCCGAGACCACCTACCGCGACGTCAACATCGGCCTGGCCAACCAGTTCGCCGTCTACGCCGACAAGGCCGGCTTCGACATCGAGCGCGTCATCGAGGCCTGCAACTCCCAGCCCTACTCCCACATCCACCGCCCCGGCATCGCGGTGGGCGGGCACTGCATCCCGGTCTACCCGCGCCTGTACCTGTCCACCGACCCCGACGCCTCGGTGGTGCGCACCGCCCGCACCTTCAACGCCACCATGCCAGCCTACGTGGTCGGCCGGGCCACCGAGCTCCTCGGCTCCCTGGAGGGCCTGCGCGTCGTCGTGCTGGGCGCCTCCTACCGCGGCAAGGTCAAGGAGACCGCCTTCTCCGGCGTCTTCCCCACCGTGAAGGCTCTGCGCGAGGCCGGTGCCGAGGCTCTTGTCCACGACCCCATGTACACCGACGACGAGCTGGCCGGCTTCGGCTGGACCGCCTACCACCTGGGGGAGCCGGTCGACGTCGCCATCGTCCAGGCAGACCACCCCGAGTACCGCGAGCTCACCCCCGCCGACCTGCCCGGGCTGCGCCTCCTCCTGGACGGTCGCCGCGCCACCGACGCCGCCAGGTGGGCGGGAGTTCCCCGCCTGACCATCGGCGGAGGCGAGTGATCCGGGAGATGCACTGACCCCGGCGGCAGGCGTGAGCGCGAGCGCGGCGGCGGAGCTGGCCGGTGCCTCCGGCTGGACCCTGGCGGCCGCCACGCTCGTCGTGGCCTGCCTGCTGCTCGTGCCCGGCTGGGTCGTCGGGCGAGCTGCTCGCCTGAGGGCGCTGCCGTCACTGGCAGTGGCCCCCGCCATCGGAGCGGCGCTCATTGGGGCCGCGGAGATCCTCGCTCACGCTCTCGCACTGTCCTGGCGCCCCTGGGGATGGGCGGTCATCGCCGCGCTGACCGCGATCGCAGCGCTTCTGGCGCGCCTGGTCGCCGGCCCCGCATCGGAGCGCGAGCGACGGAAGACGCCGTGGAGCCGGGCCGAGCGGATGATCCTGGCCGGTGGGTTGGCCGTGGCCATTGTCGTGCCGGCCGGAGCGATCCTGTCCGCCCTGCCCGGCCCCGGCTACCCCGCGCAGGCCTTCGACGCGACCTTCCACCTCAACGCGGTGGCGGCCATCCGGGAGGGGGGCAACGCCTCCATGCTGGGAGGCTTGTCCGCCCTCTACTCCGGTCGGGCCGTCTACTACCCCACGGTCTGGCACGGGGCCCTGGCACTGGCTCCGGGCGGCCCGGTCCCAGTCAGTACCGCTGGGGCCCTGACTCTGACCACGGTGGCCTGGCCGCTGAGTCTCCTGGGCCTGCTCGCCCGGGTCACCGGACTCGACGCCGCCTGCGAGCCGGAGGCGGAGGGCGCCGGCCGGCGGCAACGGGTCTGCGCGGTCGCCGCGGTGCTGGCGCTCAGCGCCGGGGTCGTGGGTTTCCCCATGCTGCTCACGACGTCCCTGACGGTATGGCCCTACACCCTGAGCGTCCTGGGGCTTCCCGGCGTTCTCGTGCTCTACGACCTGCTGCGCCGGGGAACCGATTCGCGGCGTCCTCACCTGGCACGGATACTCCTCACCCTGGCCGCGGCCGGTGGCGTGGTGGCCGCGCACGGCACCGGCCTGTTCAACCTCGCCGTCCTGACCCTGCCCTTCCTAGTGGACGCAGCCACCTCCCTGTGGCGCCGCAGCACAGGCAGTCGGGGCGGCCGGGCCCTCCTTACGACTGGAGCGGTCGCGGTCGTGCTGGTGCTGGGCACGGGAGCCTGGCTCATGCGCGGTTCCCTGGCCTCCGTCCTGGGCTACCAGCGTCCCGCCGGGGGAGTGGCCAGCGCCGCGGCAACCCTGGGGCAGGCGCTCATCGACCTGCCGATGTACGGGGCGGTCCCGGGTGCCACCGTGCCCATCGGGATCGTGATCGGCCTGCTCACCCTGGCAGCGGCGTGGTCGGCACATGCGCGACGGGAGCATCGTCCCTGGCTCGTCATGTGGATGCTGGTGCTGCTCCTGCTGGTTCTGGTGGGCGGCCCCCAGTGGGCCGGCCGGCAGCTCGGCTCCCCCTGGTACCTGCAGAAGGCCCGGATCCTTCCGCTCGCCATCCTGCCGGCCTTGATCCTCGTGGCGCAGGCGGGCGCCGGACAGCCCGGGCAGCGACTGTGGGCGACGCTGCGCCGGACGGCCTCACGGGTCGGCGGGGCGCGGCCGGGGAGGACGGCTACCGCCATGCTGGTAGCGCTCGTGCTCCTGCCGGTGGCGGCGCGGGTCCCCTTGGAGCGCAATCTCGTCGCCTCCGTCTACGACCCGCAGCGCATCCAGTACGGGACGCTCCTGACCGAGGACGCCATGAGGTTGATTCAACGGTCTCGTGGCACGTTGCCCGACGACGCCGTCGTCCTGGGTGCGCCGTCGCGAGGAGCCACCTACTGGTGGTCCCTGGGCGGGGTGCACGTGGTCTACCCGACGCGCGCCGGAGCCGATGAGGACACGCCGGAAGACGCCCTGGCCTCCGTCTGGCCCACCCTGGGACAGGAGGGCTCTGAGGTCTGCACGCTCCTCAACCGGCTGGGCGTCAGGTACTTCTACAGCAGCTCGGACGTCACGGCGTCGGGCTCAGAGACGGGATCAGCCCCCCTGCGCTGGGACTCCGCCCTGACTCAGGTCCCCGCCGAGGGGCTCGAGCTCGTCGACTCCGAGGGCAGCGCCTCCCTGTGGCGCATCACGGCCTGCGGCTGATACGGCTGACGGTACCAGGCCCCCGTACTCAGGCCTCGATGTACTGGACCACTGACGGTGGTTCGGCGGCGAGGCCCACCATCCGGGGCACCAGGGTCGTGAAGTGCGCCGAGGCGTTGTGGGACTCGATCGCGGCGTCGTCGCGCCACACCTCGAGCACGACGAAGGAGGCCGCATCGTCCCGGGTCACGCACAGGTCGTAGGCGATATTGCCCTCCTCCGCCCGCGAGCCCTCAACGAGCTCACCGGCGAGTGCGCGGAACTCCTCGACGGCGTCGGGGCGGACATGGAACGTGGCGACGATGCGGATCACGGGAATCTCCTCACAGGGGTGATAGCGGATGGTTCACGAGGGTGCTTCAGGAGGCTGTGGCCAGCTTTCGTACGACATACTGATTCAAGCTGATGGACTGTTCTGCTGCCTCCATATCAAGATGTGAGCTGTCCTTCATGGGGTGGGGGCACCGGTTCCCAGGGGGCGCGGTCGGTGCCCAGCAGGACGGCGAGCCCGATCGACACCACCATGATGATGGGCTCCATGTAGCGGAACGGCGTGACCGTGGGTGCCGCGATCATGAGCGTCGCCCACAGCAGGACCATGGGGGTGTAGATCGCCACCCACTCGCGCCGCCCGGCGTAGACGAACCCCACCACGCTCAGCACCAGCGCCCACATCCAGGTCCCCTGACCTGGCGTGGCCTCCATGCCCCGCACGGCGGCGCCCCCCACCGGCCGCAGCAGCCGGGGAAGGAGCGAGTGGTTGACGACGCCTGCCCGGGCGTAGGCACGGATCAGCCGGTCCCGATCGGCCGGGTAGTTCGAGACCGCAGTCACGAAGCGGGACTGCCCGTCGGTGCGGATCGGATCGGCGTCGAAGCGCCACAGGTTGGCGGTCTGTACCAGGAATCCGGTGACGAAGGGTCTGGGGCAGGCCACCAGTGCCCGCCCCCAGGCGGACAGGAACTGGCCACGATGTGCATCGAGGTAGGCGGTGTTGAAGGACTTGTCGTCCTTGACCGGGTCGACGCTGTTGGGCCGGTAGACCTGCTTCCAGACCCCGGGCTCCAGGACGGTGTCGAAGACCTGCCGGCTGGCCGGCGGCAGGCACTCGGCGTCGTGGACCAGGGTGTAACCGACCATCTGCAGCGGGATCCCCAGCGCCTCCTCGGCGTGCGATGCCTGCGCCGTCGTAGCCGGTGGAATGACAATGAGCACCAGGGCGACGGCGCTCACCGCCACCGCCCGGCGCAGGTGCACCCGCGACCACCACACCACCAGAGCGAGGACCACCAGAACCACCGGCAGGGCATTGTTACGCATGAGCGCGAAGCCCGCCAGGACCGCCACGACCACCGCCGTGCCGCGTCGGCTCAGCAGCACCTTCCCGGCACTGGAACGCACCACCAGCAGCACCGGGATGAGCAGGGTGGCGAAGAGGGAGAAGGCCGCGTCCTTGACCACGGCGAAGGAGTAGTCGGCCACCAGCGGCATGAGCGTGCAGTAGGCGATGAAGACCCCGGTCATGCGGCGTGAGGCGCCCTTGCGGTCCAGAAAGATCGTGATGGCACTTATGCACGTGGCCCACAGCAGCATCTGCCCCACTGACAGCAGCACGACGCCGGCCAGATCGCCCCCGACCAGTCGCCCCAGACGGAACAGGCCCCCGATCGTCAGGGTGTAGGTGATGGGGTGCTGTGCCCCGGCACCGGTCGGGTTGCGCAGGATCCAGGCCGTGTCGTTCATCGAGGCCATCGGCCACAGGTGCGCGTACACGAAGGTCCAACACACCAGCGGCACCAGGAAGGCCGTCAGCGCCAGACGACGACGGCTCGACCTCCCGTCCCCCGGCCGCTCGTCGGTGCTCTGGGACCTGCGAGACCGACGTCGTGCGGCCAGGTCGACCAGTGCCAGGAAGCCCCAGCACACAGCGCCGCTGAGAACCAGTGCCGCCAGGAGCCGCACTGGAGTGAAGGACCCCTTAACGAGGGTCCCGGTTCCCGGCTGGGTCCGGCCCACCACCTGCGAGGCGGCGTCCACGGCCGCGAAGGCGATCGCGAAGAGTACTGACGCCACCGCCCGCCGACGACGAGTCCTCCCTCCCACCGGGTCCTGACGTAGGCCCACAGAACCTTCGCAATGGTTGGATCGAGAGGGGGAGAGCCAGGTCGGCAGAGGCAGGGGCACGGGCGTTGTTCTCCAGTCCGGGGACGCATGACAAGCGCATGAACACCCGCGTCACCAGCACAATCACCGGCCTGGGAGCGGGTGCCGCTAGAATAGCGCCTGCTCGGCTCCCGTCCTGATTGGAACCAGGTGGATCTTTCCAGCCTCGACATCGCAGCGATCGTCCCGTGCTACAACGAGGAGGGTGCGATCGGGAAGGTCGTCACCGACCTCCTGACGGCCGTCCCCACGATGCGCGTCTACGTCTACGACAACCTCTCCACCGACCGCACCGCCGAGGTCGCGGCCGCCGCCGGCGCCATCGTCCGTCGCGAGGAGCGCAAGGGCAAGGGCAACGTGGTCCGCCGGGCCTTCGCCGACGTCGAGGCCGACGTCTACGTCATGATCGACGGCGACGACACCTACGACGCCGCGGCCCTGCCCTCCATGATCGCGACCCTCCTGAAGGGCCCTTACGATCATGTGCTGGGCGTTCGCCGCGACGTGCAGGAGAAGAGCTCCTACCGGCCCGGGCACGAGGCCGGCAACAAGGCCTTCAACCGCCTGACCTCCCGGGTCTTCGGCACCCACGTCACCGACATGCTCTCCGGCTACCGAGTCTTCTCCCGCCGGTTCGTCAAGTCCTTCCCCGCTATGAGCCGCGAGTTCGAGATCGAGACCGAGCTGACGGTCCACGCCGCCACCCTGCGCGTGCCCCAGATCGAGGTCCCGGTCGGCTTCAAGGAACGCGCCGCCGGTACGGAGTCCAAGCTCAACACCTTCTCCGACGGCTTCAAGATCCTGGGCCTCATCGCCAGGCTCGTGCGCGACGAGCGCCCGATCCTCTTCTACGGCACCCTCGGCTTCCTCACCTGGGTGGTCGCCGTCGTCCTGGGGATCCCGATCGTATGGCACTTCCTGGAGTTCGGAAACGTCCCGCGCTTCCCCACCCTCTTCCTGAGTATCGGCCTGGTGACCATGGGCTTCCTGTGGATGATGCTCGGGGTCATTCAGTCGGGGCTGCGTCGCTCGCGGGCCAACACCGCTCGCCTGGCCTATCTCGCCTATCCGGCCGTCTCACGTCCGTAGCGGCGAGCCGTCCGAGCCGTCCGAGTGCCCGGACGGGCATCGGTGAGACGACTGTGGGGTCCCCGTGACCCGGGGACCCCACACAAGAACGAGCTGCTGAGCAGTACTACTGCCCCTGAGCGGCGTACTTGGCCTCGACCTCGGCCTTGAGCGGACGCCACCAGGCCTCGTTGCCCCGGTACCAGTCGATGGTGGCCTGCAGGCCGGAGCGGAAGTCGGTGAACCGCGGCGCCCAGCCGAGCTCATCGACCAGCTTGGAGTTGTCGATGGCGTAGCGCATGTCGTGGCCGGGGCGGTCGGCGACGTGCTCGTAGTCGTCGGGCTCGTGGCCCATGAGCTCCAGGATCAGCTCGACGACCTCCTTGTTGTTCTTCTCGCCGTCGGCGCCGATGAGGTAGGTCTCGCCGATGCGGCCCTTCTCGATGATGTCCCACACGGCGTCGTTGTGGTCCAGGACGTGGATCCAGTCGCGCACGTTCTCACCGGCGCCGTAGAGCTTGGGGCGCACGCCGTCGATGAGATTGGTGATCTGGCGCGGGATGAACTTCTCGATGTGCTGGTAGGGCCCGTAGTTGTTCGAGCAGTTGGAGATCGTGGCCTCCACGCCGAAGGAGCGCACCCAGGCGCGCACGAGCAGGTCGCTTCCGGCCTTGGACGAGGAGTAGGGGGAGGAGGGGTTGTAGGGCGTCGTCGGCTCGAACTTGGCCGGGTCGTCCAGCTCCAGGTCTCCGTAGACCTCGTCGGTGGAGATGTGGTGGAAGCGCGTCTTGTGGCGGCGCGCCGCCTCCAGGAGGGTGAAGGTGCCCACGAGGTTGGTCTGGATGAAGGGGGAGGGGTCTCGCAGCGAGTTGTCGTTGTGGGACTCGGCCGCGAAGTGGACGACGACGTCGGACTGCGCCACGAGCGGGTCGACGACGTCGGCGTCGGCGATGTCCCCGACGACGAGGTTGACGCGGTCGTCGAGGTCCGCCAGTGAGCCCTTGTTACCGGCGTAGGTGAGCTTGTCCAGGACAGTGACGCTGGCGTCGGGGTGGCGCACCAGGGTCTGGTGGACGAAGTTGGCGCCGATGAAGCCGGCGCCTCCGGTGATGAGGACGTGCATAGAACTCGCTCCGATAGATGGGAACTGTGGGCGGTGGTGGGCGCCCGTCATGGCCGACGCCATCATGCCACAGGAGCGCGCGGGAACCCACGGGCGCCTCTGGGGCGCCTCCGCCCCGCTGCTCGAGTTCCCCGGGCTGATGTCGTCTGCGGCGGCGAGATCAGATTGCAATGGTCGAGTGGGTGACGTGGCGAAACCTTGTTCCCTCAAGAAAAGGTGGCGAGTGGGTGTCCGGCGGGCCGGCTCGTGGGTGGAAATGCGTCAGTTGCCGTCACGTGCGTTCCAAAATTATCAGTAAACTATCATTAATCTCTCGGAAATTGCTCAGGAATTAAATTTCGTGCCTCTCGAGGGAGCGGCGTCGTCGGTTCCGATGGTGAGGCCTGACTGACGCCAGTCGGTATCACCTCCAAAGGACCCGTATGAACGTCCCTCGTGCTCTTGGCCGCATCGCCACTCGCGGCGGCCATCGCCTCAGTGGTCATCTCAGTGGTCGTGCCGGTGGTCGCAGTGCTCGCGCACTCGCGTATCGGGCCGCCGGACTCATCGCCCTGACCCCACTCCTCCTGTCAAGCCTGGCCCCCGTGGCCGGCGCCGTGCCCGGCGCCGGAAACTCCAGTGGCCAGACCGACGGACCCGCCCCAGTCCAGATCCTCGACCTGACCACCTCCAGCGGGCAGGCCACCGAGGTCGCTCAGTCTGGGCTCGACGACGCCCGGACCTCCACGGGCTCGGACTCCGGCGGTGGGACGGGGGCTGAGACGTCTGCGATTGGCGCGACCGGCTCCGTGCGCCACACCGTCGCTCAGGCGGCGGATACGGCCCACGTACGGAGCCCCCTGATCCTGCCAGTAGCCACTGACCCACAGGCGGACGCCACTCTTCTGACCGATCCGCTCGAGGTCGACCGCTTCCTCGTGGCCGGCTTCACCTGGACCGGTGGCCCGGACCTCCCCGAGGGCGTGCGCATCTACCTGCGCGTGAGGGAGAACGGCACCTGGTCGCCCTGGTACCTCAACGAGGCGGCCGATGCCGGTCGTGACGACCGCACCACCTCCGGCACGGGGGAATTCGTCACCGGCGGGGCCGACGCGATCCAGGCCTCCGTCGTCGGCGGTTCCTTGCCCGTCGGGCTCAAGCTGGCCCTCGTGCCCTCCCGGCCTCAAGGGGAGCGGGTTCTCGACGCCGACGAGCTCAAGACCACCGAGGCCGCACCGACCCCCGTCATCGAGGACGCCGTCGCACAACCCCAGGCCGGCCGGTCCAGGGCGTTGGAGAGTCCCGCGGAGCTGACCGGCCAGTCGGTGTCGGCGGTGACGACGCGGTTGATCACACCCGCGAGCTTCTCGACGGCGGAGACGGCCGCCCGGCCTGCAAGCACTGTGCCAGCCGCTCTGCCGGTCGCGACGAGTGCCAACGGCCTGCCGGTGCCGGTCACCACGAGAGCCGAGTGGGGCGCCAACGCCTCCTACATGAGCTGGGACCCCGACTACGCGAGCGCCGGCCACGTCGTCGTCCACCACACCGCCGGCACCAACAACTACTCCGCCGGGCAGTCCGCCTCTATCGTGCGGGGCATCTACTACTACCACGCGGTCACCCTGGACTGGGGCGACATCGGCTACAACTTCCTCATCGACAAGTACGGCACCGTCTTCGAAGGACGCTCCGGCTCTGTGGCTGCGCCCGCCGGCAGGATGAGCGTCGGGGCGCACGCCCGTGGCGTCAACACCGGAACCATGGGCCTGTCCATGATGGGCGACTACAGCAGCATCAGCCCCTCGGACGCCCAGCTGAGCTCGGTGGGCAAGATGGCCGGATGGTTCCTCAAGCGAGCCGGCATCATGGACGCCAACGGCTGGGCAGGCCTGCACGTGTGGACCACCGAGCGATACCAGGCCGGCTCCACCATCTCGATGCCTCGTATCCTGGCGCACCGCGACGTCGGCTACACCTCCTGCCCCGGAGATGTCGGCTACTCCAGGCTCGGCACCATCCGCACCATCGCCCAGCAGCAGATCAGCGGCTCCGGCGGTTGGAAGGCGGAGTCGGGCTCCTGGTACTACCTGAGGCCAGACGGCGCCAAGGCCACCGGGTGGGTGGCTGATGCCGGCAGCTGGTACTACCTCGATGCCTCCCGGGGCGGTGCCATGACGACCGGCTGGCTACGCGAGAGCAGCAGCTGGTACTACCTGAGGCCCGACGGCGCCATGGCCACCGGCTGGGTCAGTGACGGTGGCTCCTGGTACTACCTGAACTCGGACGGAGCCCTGGCGACGGGGTGGGTGGCTGATGCCGGCAGCTGGTACTACCTCGACGGCTCCCGGGGCGGTGCCATGACGACCGGCTGGCTACGCGAGAGCAGCAGCTGGTACTACCTGAAGTCCGACGGCGCCATGGCCACCGGCTGGGTGCGAGGCCCCGGAGGATGGTTCTACCTCGATGGCAGCAGGGGTGGGGCGATGGCGACCGGCTGGGTCGGTGACGGTGGCTCCTGGTACTACCTGAACTCGGACGGAGCCCTGGCGACGGGGTGGGTGGCTGATGCCGGCAGCTGGTACTACCTCGACGGCTCCCGGGGCGGTGCGATGGCGACCGGCTGGGTCAGTGACGGTGGCTCCTGGTACTACCTGAAGTCCGACGGAGCCCTGGCGACGGGGTGGGTGGCTGATGCCGGCAGCTGGTACTACCTCGATGCCTCCCAGGGTGGAACCATGGTCACCGGTCGCGCCAAGATCGAGGGCCGCTGGTCCACCTTCGCCGCCGGGGGCGCCTGGCAGGGCTACGAGGGCCTCCATCCGGTGATGGCTGCGCCCACCTCGAGCAGGGATCAGGTCATCACCACGATGGTCTCCACCTACAACAGCTCGGGTCACGCCTATCCGTCCGCGGCTCTGTCCAGGGGCGGGGCCGCCACGGCTCAGAGCTTCTTCACCACCCTCTACGACGAGGCGGTGGCCGAGGGCGTCAGCCCCGAGCTGCTCTTCGCCCAGGTGATGAAGGAAACCGCCTGGCTCCAGTTCGGAGGCGATGTCGCGATCGGGCAGTTCAACTTCGGCGGGCTGGGAGCCACCGGCGGGGGAGCGGCGGGTGCCTCCTTCTCGAGTGTCCAGATGGGGTTGCGTGCCCAGGTCCAGCACCTGCGGGCCTACGCCGACTCGAGTGCGACGCCCCAGGCGCTCTCCCGTCCGCTGGTCGACCCCCGCTTCACGTACGTGCGCAAGGGATCGGCCGCCTATGTGGAGCACCTGGGCATCCAGGAGAACCCTCAGCGCACCGGCTGGGCCACCGCTCGCAACTACGGCAACGACCTGGCATCCATGATCGACCAGTACTTCGGCTAGACGGGCCGTCCCGACGGCATGGATCCAGCCGTCGATCCAGATGCCGTTCCAGGCGGGGTCGGGCTTCCTCATGGGGAGTTCGGCCCCGCTTTTCCTGCTTTCCAGATCGGTGCGTACGGTGCCGGGCGTGAGAGACTGACCAGTGTTGACTCGAAACACCAGCGTTTATTCGTTACACCAGCGTTCATCGTTATACCAGTGCCTACCTAGTTCTGACTTGCTCGCTCTGACCAGCTCTGCCGGGGGAGGACCCACGTGACCCGAGGAAACCGAGGAATCATCTACTTCCACTTCGATCCTCACGATCGCGTCCGCGACTACGTCACCCGTGCCCTGGCATCTCTGCGCCCCCACGCCGACCACATCCTGGTGGTCTCGAACTCGTCCATCGCCGACGCCGACCGGGAGCGGCTGGAAGCCTCATGCGACGAGGTCGTCCAGCGCCCCAACGAGGGGCTCGACGTCGGCGCCTACCGCGCAGGACTGGAGCACCTCGGTTGGGACCGGCTCGCCGACTTCGACGAGCTCATCCTGACCAACCACACCTACTACGCCCCCGTACGCCCCTGGGAGGAGGTTCTCACCCGCTCCGAGGACTGGCACGACATCTCCTTCTGGGGCATGACCGAGCATGATGTCATGCACCCCCACCCCTTCCTGGCCAGGCGCGAGCTGCCCCGCCACATCCAGTCCCACTGGGTCGCCGCGCGCCGCAGGCTCCTGACGGACCCCGCCTTCCGTGCCTACTGGGAGCAGATGCCGCCGGTCTCCTCCTACCGCGACTCCATCCAGTGGCACGAGTCGCGCTTCACCGGCCACTTCGCCGACCTCGGCCACACCTACGAGGTCGCCTTCCCCGTGGACCGCTACCGCTCGGACAACCCGGCCATCGAGGAGGCTCCGGCGCTTCTGGCGGACGGCTGCCCCCTGCTCAAGCGCCGGGCCTTCTTCCACGACCCGCTCCACCAGGACCGTCAGGGCGTCGTCGGCGGGGAGCTGTTGGCCAGCGCCGCGCAGGCGGGTTACGGCGAGGACCTCATCCTGTCCGACGTCGTCCATACCGCGGCCGCTCGCGACCTCATCGTCAACGCCGGACTCACCGAGATCATCCCCGAGACCGCTCCTACCCCCACCGGGGCGCAGCCGCAGGTGCCGGCTCCCTCGGGCTGCGTCGTCGTCCACGTCCCTGCCGGGAGAGAGGGGATCGAGCATGCCGAGGCGGATGACCTCGCCGAGCGCCTGGCGAGCCTGCCGGAGCACTGGCGGGTGGTCGTCACCTCTCCCTCGGAGCTGAACGCTGCCGACCTGGAGCGCGTCACCGGGCGCCGCACCACCTTCCGCAAGGTTCGCGACCTCGATCCGCGCGGCACCATCGCCTTCCTCACCGAGTGCGACGACCTGTGGGACCCCGCTCATGCGGGCGACGTCGGCGCCTCTGACGGCGGTGACGGCACCGACACCACCGATACTGCTGAGGTCGACCGAGTCGACCTGGTCCTCACGATCAGTGCTGGACCCCTGTCCGGCTCCTCGGAGCGTGCGGACGACGTCGCCCGCCGCCAGGTCCTCGACTGCCTGCTCGCCTCACCGGGCTACGTTGCCGGACTCCTCGACCTCTTCGGGCGCCACCCCAGCCTCGGCGTGGTCATGCCCGCCGCCTGCCACATCGGCCAGCCGTACGTCGGGCCGCAGTGGGACGGACTGGTCGGCGCCGCCGATGCCCTCTCACGCCGGCTAGGTCTGACGGCCGCCCCGGATGAGATCGCCCCGGTAGCGCCGGTCGGCTCCATGTTCCTGGCCCGCCCCGAGGCGCTGCGCACACTGAGTGAAGGCGCCAAAGAGCTCGTACGGCTGACCGAGCAGGCGGCCCCCAGCACTGAGCAGTCGGTGGAGCGCCTGCGGCGGGCCCGCGCAGCTGAGGTTCTCGAGCTGCTGACCGTCTACGCGGCCATGTCCAACGGCTACCACCCTCGCGAGGTCCTCACCCCCACCTGGGCCGGGCGGCTCTACGGCTCCCTGGCCTACAAGCAGCAGGCCGTCACCGCCGACCTGCCGGCCTACACCGACGAGCAGGTCAGGTTCCTTCGGGCCCGTTTCGGTCCCGAGGCGGGCCTCGGGCCGCGAGTGCGATCCTACGTGGACGTGCACCACCCGGAGGCGGCCGATGCGCTTAAACCCGCCTACCGCTACGTGACCGGCGGGGCGAAGAACGTCACCGACGGTGTCAAGGGCGCGGCGAGGTCCCTCAGCGGACGCCTGCGTCCCCGGCACCCCGTGCGACCCGACTCTGACTCGTGATGAGCCTCCCGCCCATCCACGTCCTCTCCATCGCTTCGCATGACTCCCCTCCTGTTAGGATCTTGAACCATGGCAAAGACTGTTCTCGTCACCGGAGCCGGTGGCTACATCGGCCGCCACGTCGTCACCGCCCTGCTGGAGCGGGGTCTGATTGTCAAGGCCCTCGACCTGCGACTCGACGGCGTCGATGACCGAGCGGAGAAGGTCTCCCTGAACCTCTTCTCCGGAGATGCCAACATCTACGATCAGATGGGGCGCCCCGACGTCGTCCTGCACATGGCATGGCGCGACGGCTTCAAGCACGCCTCCCACGCCCACCTGGACGACCTGGCCAAGCACTACCACCTCATCGAGAACCTCTACGCCGGTGGGCTTCCCCAGCTCGCCGTCATGGGCACCATGCACGAGGTCGGTTACTGGGAGGGCGCCATCGACGAGACCGCCCCCTGCCACCCTGCCTCCCTGTACGGCATCGCCAAGAACGCCCTGCGGGAGGCCACCTTCCTGTCCGCCCAGGCGCACGATGCCGTGGCCCAGTGGATCCGTGCCTACTACATCGTCGGCGATGACAAGTTCGGCAACTCGATCTTCTCCAAGCTCCTGGCCGCCGCGGAGGAGGGACGCACCACCTTCCCCTTCACCACCGGCAAGAACCGCTACGACTTCATCTCCGTGGACGGCCTGGGCGAGCAGATCGCCGCGATCGTGGACCAGACCGAGGTTGATGGCATCATCAACGCCTGCACCGGCGAGCCCATGACCCTGGCCGAGCGCGTCGAGGCCTACATCCGGGACAACGACCTTGGCATCACCCTGGAGTACGGTGCCTTCCCGGATCGTCCCTACGACTCGCCCGGCGTGTGGGGCGATCCGACGAGGATCCGCCGTATCCTCGCCTCAAGCGCGAGTTGACGCGCCCTGAGAAAACGCATTCCTCTGCTCTTTCTTCTGCCGCGGTGAGCGGCCCGAAACACTGCCCAGAAGGGACGACATGGCAACGCTTGGCGAGGACCCGACGCGACTCGGCATCTTCTTCTTCTTCGATGCCCAGGGCATCGTGGACTCCTACGTGGAGACCCTGCTCGCCGATATGGTGAAAAACCTCTCCGAGCTGGTCATCGTCGTCAACGGTGAGCTGACGGCCAAGAGCTACGCCAAGCTGAGCGTCTTCACCGATAACATCATCCTGCGTGAGAACAAGGGGCTCGACGTCTGGGCCTACAAGACGGGCCTGGACTCCTACGGCTGGAAGAAGCTCGCCGAGTTCGACGAGGTCGTCCTGTTCAACGCCACCATCATGGGGCCGGTCTACCCCTTCGAGGAGATGTTCACCGAGATGGCCGGCCGGAACATCGATTTCTGGGGCATCACCTGGTTCCACGAGGTCGCTTACGACCCCTTCGGCTATGCCCTCGAGGGCTACTTGCCCCGACACCTCCAGTCCCACTTCCACGCCTACCGTCGCTCCTTGGTGACCTCCAAGGCCTTCCAGGACTATTGGGACGAGATGCCGGAGATCAACGGCTACGAGCAGTCGGTGGGTCTGCACGAGGTGCCCTTCACCCAACGCTTCGAGCGCCTCGGCTTCACCTCCGACGTCTACGTCAACACCGAGGACATGGAGGGATACACCTTCTGCCCGATCCTCTTCGCCCCGGTCGAGGTCATCCGGGACAAGCGCTGCCCGATCTTCAAGCGCCGCTCCTTCTTCCGCCCCTACGACGACGTCCTCAACCAGTCCGTGGGCGAGTCCAGTATCGAGCTCTACGCCTACCTGCGCGACCACACGGACTTCGACACGAACCTCATCTGGGACAACGCCCTGCGCTCGATGAACATGGCGGACCTGGTGAAGAATCTCCAGCTCACCTACGTCCTGCCCACGCAGGCGGTCGTCCGCGAGCCCAAGAAGCAGAAGATCGCCCTCATCGCGCATCTGTACTACATGGATCTGGTCGAGCCCACGTTGAAGTACATCCGCAACATGCCCGAGGGCATCGACATCTTCTTGAGCACCTCCAGCCCGGAGAAGGTGGAGCAGGTCGAGGCTGCCTGCAAGGGGCTGCCCTACAACATCGAGGTGCGCCTCGTGGAGAACCGGGGGCGCGACGTCGGCCCCTTCCTCGTGGCGTGGAAGGACGTCGTCCACAACTACGACGTCGTGTGCTACACGCACGACAAGAAGGTCACTCAGCTCTACCCGTACTCGGTGGGTGACGGATTCGCCTACAAGTGCTTCGAGAACCTGCTTCCCACGCGAGACTTCGTCAAGAACGTCATCGCCACCTTCGACGCCGAGCCGCGTCTGGGCTTCCTGGCTCCCACGCCCCCGAACCACGCCGACTACTTCCCGGTCTTCACCTACGGATGGGGCCCCAACTTCGACCGTACCAAGGCGCTTCTGCGCGAACTGGGACTCGATGTTCCTCTTGACCCGACCAAGGAGCCCATCGCTCCGCTGGGATCCATGTTCTGGTTCCGTCCCCAGGCCCTCAAGCCGCTGTTCGACCACGACTGGCAGTGGGAGGAGTTCCCACCCGAGCCCTGCCCCATCGACGGTACGCTCATGCACGCCATCGAGCGGTCACACGGCTACGTCGCCCAGGGATCGGGCTACTTCTGCGGCTGGCTCTTCTCCGACTCCTTCGCCCGCATCGAGCTGACGAACCTGTCCTTCTACGTGCGCGACCTGACCTCCGCCGTCGGTGACCGCTTCGGTAGGGGCTCAGAGATGCAGATGGTGGGGATGGTCCGGGACGATCGGACGACTCAGCAGCGGGCCAAGGACAGTGTCAAGGAGCAGGTCAAAGGGGTCAAGAGGCGAGTGGGACCGTGGGTGCCGGCTCCGCTGAAAGGGCCGTTGAAGACCATGTATCGCAAGGCTCGAGGTCTCGTGAGATGAGCGCGGCCGCAGCACCGGTGGCCGCTACGCAGCCGGCCGCACCCGCGAGGAAGAGACCCAGGATCTTCTACCTGGACCTCATTCGGGCCCTGGCCACCCTGCTCATCGTCCTCACCCACTTCAACTTTCATCTCAAGGACCACGGAGGCGGATACGTCCTGACCTTCCAGCCCTTCGGCATCTACGTGGGTGCCCTGGGCGTTTCCCTGTTCCTCATCATCTCCGGTGCCGCTCTGACCATCACTTATCGGCGGCCGATCAACCTCAAACGCTTCTACTGGAAACGCTTCCTCAACATCTACCCGATGTTCTGGACCGCCTGGGTGCTGGGGACGCTCTACTACTTCCTCATCTTCAATGGACGACCGCCCAACGCCGGCCCGTCGAAGTCCTTCATCTTCACGCTGCTGGGAGTCGACGGTCTTGTCTCAGCCTTCGGCTGGCCCACGATGTACCTGCTGGGTGAGTGGTTCCTCGGATTCATCCTCCTGTACTACGTCGTCTTCCCGCTGCTGCTGTGGGCTATTGACCGATTCCCGGTCATCACCGGCGTCATGATCCTGGCGGCCTACACCGCCACGGCGCTCATCATGCAGCGCTACTTCCCGGGCTACCCCTCGGCCATGATCCTCACCACCAGGCTTCCCGAGCTGGCCTTCGGCAGCTACTTCGTCCTCTACGTCCGCCGGGTGCACTGGGCCACCGTTATTCCTGCGGCAGCGGTCTTGGCCGTCTCCGCGATGCTCCCCGAGGAGATCCCCGAGGACGTGGGCACCACAATCGTGGGCATCTCGGCCTTCCTCATCCTCGTGGTCGCGGGCCGCTACGTGGCGATCCAGCCCGTACGGGCTTTCGTCAGCCTCATCGCCACGTACTCCTACCCGATCTTCCTCGTCCACCACGTGGTGATCCTGCTGGTCATTCAGAAGGTTAACGTCTACGGCTTCTATCCCATTCAGCGCTACATGCTGCTGGCTGCCGAGTGCGTCATTATCTTCGCCCTGTCAGTGGCGCTGGTGAGGGTCGCTGATATTGTCGTCGCCTTCGTCACCAAGGCCTTCAAGGGCATGAGCTGGCGCCCCGAGGTGTCCGAGGCTGAGCGCTGAGAGCCGCCGGCGGCCGCTGAGAGTGGCGTGCAACCTGTCGGCGTGTCGAAGGCAACGGTATCTGCCGGCACGATCCGCCATGGCAGCGCTGAGAATAGTGGTGAGGTCGCGGTGTGCTCCGTGCGCGCTCCGTTGGCCCGACTCGACTACCTAAGGGAGACCCTCGTGACCCGTACCTGCCTTGTCACAGGTGGTGCCGGATTTATCGGCTGCGCGATCTCGCGCGACCTGGCGAACGCCTTCGACCGCGTCGTGGCCCTGGACAACATGCACCCGCAGATCCACCCGTCCCAGGGGCGTCCCGCCGAGCTCGACGAGCGCGTGGAGCTGCACCGCCTGGACGTGTCGGTGGCGGAGGACTGGGACCATGCTCTGGCCGAGGCCGCTCCTGACGTCATCGTGCACCTGGCCGCCGAGACCGGCACCGGCCAGTCCCTCACCGAGGCCTCCCGTCACGCAAGCGTCAACGTCGTCGGTACCACCCAGATGCTCGACGCCCTCGTGCGCCACGAGATCCGCCCGGACAAGATCGTCCTGGCCTCCTCCCGAGCCGTCTACGGCGAGGGGCAGTGGGTCGATCACGAGGGCCGCCCCTCCTACCCCGGTCAGCGCACGCACGCGATGCTCGAGGCCGGGCAGTGGGACTTCGAGGGCCTGACCCCCTCGGTCCAGTCCTCCACCGCGGTCAAGGCCTCCCCGGCCAACGTCTACGCCGCCACCAAGTACTGCCAGGAGAACCTCGTGACCTCCTGGTGCGGCTCCTTCGGTGTCACCCCGGTGCTCTACCGGCTCCAGAACGTCTACGGCCCCGGCCAGTCCCTCATCAACCCCTACACCGGCATCGCCTCCCTCTTCGCCCGCCTGGCCAAGGCCGGCCGGTCCATCCCGGTCTACGAGGACGGCCGGATCGTGCGCGACTTCGTCTTCATCGACGACGTCGCCTCTGCCATCGTGGCCGGTGCCCTGCACTCACCGGCCGCCGTCGACCCCTACGACATCGGCCTGGGCGAGCGCACGACCATCATGCAGATCGCCCAGGCCATCGCCGAGCGCTACGGGGCCCCCGCCCCGCACGTGACCGGCCAGTTCCGCGACGGTGACGTCCGCGCCGCCTGGGCCGACACCACCCGCGCCCGCCAGGCGCTGAGCTGGAAGCCCCTGGTCTGTGTCACCGAGGGCATCAACCGTCTGTGCGACTGGATCGATGCCCAGGAGGAGACAGTTCTGACCACGCCCACCGACACCGCGACGGAGGTGTGAACCCATGCAGCTCTCTCGACTTCTCCGCTCGGAGGACGCCCGCCAGGCACTGGACCTCACTCTGCGCCTGACCCAGCGCTCAGTCTCCTCGGAGTTCAAGGGCACGACGCTGGGGCGCCTGTGGTCCTTCATCAATCCCCTGGCCACGATCGCCATCTTCGCCCTCATCTTCGGTGTCGTCTTCCGCGGCGGTGTGGCACCGGGCCGCAACTCCGGGATCGACTCCTTCGCGCTGTGGATCGGCATCGGGGTGCTCAGCTGGACCTTCTTCTCCAGCGGCATCATGTCCTCCATGAACGCCCTCGTGAACAACTCGGGGCTCCTCACCAAGGTCTACTTCCCCCGCCAGGTCCTCATCTACTCCGCGGTGCTGTCCCTGGCCGTGGACTTCGCCTTCGAGCTGCTCGTGCTCATTATCATCGCCATGATCATGGGCGGCCCCGGGGTCCTTCTCATGATCCCGGCGCTGCTCGTCGTCACCCTGCTGGCGGGCATGTTCGCCGTCGGGCTGGGCCTCATCCTGTCCATCGCCACCGTCTACTTCCGGGACCTGGGCCACCTGTGGCAGATCTTCAACCAGATCTGGATGTACGCCTCCGGCGTCGTCTTCTCCCTCACCATGCTCGACGACGTCCAGAACCGCCTCTTCGACGCCGGCTGGCAGATCAACGGAGCGCCGATCCCCATCACGACGATCGCCCGGCTCAACCCCGCCGAGACCTACCTCGAGGCCTTCCGGTCCTGCCTGTACGACTTCGCCCTGCCGTCGCTGCCCGTCTCACTGGCCTGTCTGGGGTGGGCGGTCGTCATGCTCACGCTGGGTCTGGTCTTCTTCCGCCGGCACTCGGCGAGCATCGTTGAGGAGCTCTGACAATCAAGATGACTGCATCAACCGGATCGTCCGCATCATCACTCGCCTCGGCGGCGCGGGGTGCCTCGGCCGCGCCCTCAACGGCGCCGGCCGTGCGCATCGAGGACGTCTCCAAGCGCTTCAGGATCTACCACCACCGCAACCAGTCCCTCAAGGGCGCCCTTCTGCAGCGCAGCCGCGGCGTCTACGAGGACTTCTGGGCGCTCAAGGACATCACCTTCGACATCCCCGAGGGCAGGACCTTCGGACTCATGGGGCACAACGGCTCGGGCAAGTCCACCCTGCTCAAGTGCATCGCCAAGATCCTGGCCCCCAACACCGGCTCCATCACCGCCCGCGGGCGCATGGCCGCCATGCTGGAGGTCGGATCCGGCTTCCACCCCGAGCTCTCTGGGCGGGAGAACATCTTCCTCAACGGCGCCATCCTGGGGATGAGTCGTAAGGAGATCGAGGCCAAGTTCGACGACATCGTCGACTTCTCCGGGGTCGGGGAGTTCATCGACCAGCCGGTGAAGAACTATTCCTCGGGCATGTACGTGCGCCTGGGCTTCTCCGTGTCCATCCACGTCGAGCCGGAGATCCTCCTGGTCGACGAGGTCCTGGCCGTCGGCGACATGGAGTTCCAGGAGCGGTGCATGGACAAGTTCGCCGAGTTCCGCGAGGACGGCCGCACCGTCGTCGTCGTCTCCCACGGCCTGGAGCAGATGCGCACCTTCTGCGACGAGGTCGCCTGGCTCGATCACGGCCGGCTCAAGGAGGTCGGACCGGCCCCCGAGGTCATTGACAAGTACTCCGACCTCACCCATGGCGCCAAGAAGGTCAAGGACGGCATCGGCACCCGCTTCGGCAGCGGTGAGGCCCAGATCAGCCGCATCGAGCTGCTCGACCGCTCGGGCAGGTCGGTCAGTTCCATGCGTACCGGGGACGAGGCCACGATCCGCCTGCACTACCGCTGCGAGGAGACGATCGAGAAGCCCGTCTTCGGCTGCTCCATCGATACCCGGGAGGGCATCTTCGTCTGGGGACTGCACGGCCTTGACAACGGTTTCCAGCCCGAGCAGATCGAGCCGGGCGAGGGGAGCGTGGACATCTCCATCCCCGCCATGATGCTGCGTCCGGGCGCCTACCTCATCTCCGGGTCCATCCAGCCCTGGCAGCTCTCCAGCGTCATCGACGCCTATCAGAAGGCCACCGCCTTCGACATCACCCCGGGGCCGCGCATGGAGTCCGGGGGCCTGGTGGCCCTGGGCGCCCACTACGAGCGCATCACCCCGCCGCGCCCCATGGTTGAGGTCACCAAGGAGGACTGAGGCCCGGCGGGGCGGGCTGCTGCTCAGCCCCGCCGAATCCTCTTGACACCTTGGGCCACGGTGCGGAAGAAGGGCTTGACCGTGGCCTCGAGGTGGTCGATCTTCGCCTTGGTCTCATGGATCTGAAGCAGGACGTGACGGATCGAGCCGTGCAGGTCGCCAATGGTGAAGCGCAGGGAGTGCATGGCCTCATGGAGCTGCGCGATGGACTGGGTCAGGTACGCGTTCTGGTGGTCCAGCTTCTCCTCGTGCAGGCGCAGGCGCTCCTCGAGCCGGTGGTAGTACTCGGCCGAGACGAGCATGAGACCTAGGTTCTCCGGATCGGCCGGGCCGTTCTGGAGGGAGCCGGTGCCCGTCTCATCCAGGGACCGGCGTGCGTAACGGTCCCGGATGGCAAGGTTGTCGGTGCGGTGGTGGACGGCGTCGACCACGACGGAGTTGCCCACTGACTCGTCGGTGGAGTCGCGGTGGTGCCAGTGCGCCAGCGGCTCGCCGTCGATGAAGCCGACCGGGGAGGTCGCCAGCAGGCGGAGGTTGAAGTCCCAGTCGGCCTGGGTCAGCAGGTTGCCGTCCCAGTGGCCGATGCGGTCGGCCACCTCGCGGCGAATGAGCTGGGAGATCGGCGGCACGTAGTTGGCCACCATCGTGTCGATGAGGGTCCAGCTCTCTCTGTCCGGTGCCAGGATCCCCCGGTTGACCTCGGTCAGGCCCTCCTCCGAGACCGTCTCGGAGATCAGGTCGCAGCGCGTCGCCACAGCACCGTGGCCCGGGTGCTCATCGAGGTGGGCCACGCAGGCGGCCAGGAAGCCGGGCTCCCAGGAGTCGTCGTCGTCATGGATGGCGAAGAACTCGCAGGAGGAGGCTGCCAGTCCGTCCTCCAGGGCGGCCTCACGCCCGTGGGAGGTCTCGTTGGTGACCACCGTGGTGCGTTCCCGCAGCCACTCGGGGGCGCTCTCCAGAGCGCTCTTCACCGGCCCGGTGCTGCCGGCGTCGTTGACGATGACGAGCTCAAGGTCCTGGAAGGACTGCGCCCCGACCGACTGGACCGCCCGCTTGAGCATCAGGGGACGGTTACGGGTACGGGTCACTACCGTGACTCGCGGGGCTCGTGCGGCTTGTCCAGCCATCTTCTGGGGTCCTCCTCGATCCGGTCATCGGCACATGACGTGTCTGATACCGCCGCCGAAGGGCTTGGGCCTCCGGCTACGTCTCAGTTCTGTAACTCTAGCGGGTAGGGCGCCATCGGCGCAGTCGGGCGCCGGGATCAGCGGCGCCTCAAGGGCTTCGTGCGTCCTGACGGCCCACCTGAGCGGCGGCGCAGCTCGCCCGGCAGCCCGGCGAGCGCCTGTGCGAGCCCGGTCATCACCGGGCCCCGCCGTGGACCACGCAGGCCGCGCACCAGTGTGCGGGCCAGCGCCTGCACCACGACGCGGGCCGGACTGTGGGCGGCCGCCACCAGGATCCGGTTGCGGGCGTTGACCCGGATGAACATCGGCGAACCGGTGCCCGAGGATGAGGCGTGCTCATGGCGCACCACCGCCTCGCGTACGTAGACGACCTTCCACCCGTGCTCGCGCAGGCGCCAGGAGAGGTCCGTGTCCTCGTAGTACATGAACAGGTCCTCGCGGAAACCGCCCAGGGCCTGCCACGCCTCACGCCGAATCGCGCAGGCGCCCCCGCACAGGCCGAAGACCTCGCTGGGCGAGTGCTCCTGCTCGGCCGGCACCAGCCAGTCGCGGTCGTAGCCGTTGCCGGAGGCGTCCACGAGGTTGCCCGTGGAGTTGACCAGGACCTCGCCCTCCCCGCGGGCAGCGGCCTCATCGCTCACCCTCACCCACCTGCCGGTGCCCGGCGAGACCAGTGCGTCCTGGCCCGGGACGGCCGGCTTCCATCGGCCGGCCAGCAGGATCCGCGCCGTCGCCGCCGCCGGAGCGTAGTCCGACGTCGCCCGTGCAGAGTCCCTCTGGGCGGAGGAGATCGGTGTGGTCGGTGGGGTGCTCAAGGGCGCCAGGATCGCCTCCAGGAAACCGGGCTCGGCCGCCGCGTCGTTGTTGAGCAGGACGAGGACGTCCTCGATCATGCCCCGTGCCCCGAGGTTGACGCCGGCCCCGAAGCCCAGGTTCTCACTCGACTGGACCACCGTCAGGCCGGCCTGGCGCAGGCGCTCGGCCGAGTCGTCCCCGGAGGCGTTGTCCACGACGACGAGTGCGTCCTCGCTCTCCAGCTGCTGCGTGATGGAGCGGGCCGCCCGGATCGTCAGCTCGGGCCGGCGCCAGTTGACGATGACGACGCGAGCGGTGGGGCGGCGCGCGGGCCGAGTCACACCGCACCCCCGATGAGGGCGTGGTAGACCTCCGTGTGCGCAGCCGCGCAGGCGTCCCAGGTGAAGGTCCGGGAACGCTCGCGGCCCGCCCGGGCCAGCTCGTCGTGGGCCGGACCGACCGCCTCGGCGAGACGGTCGGCGATCTCGCGCGGCGAGGCGGGGTCGGCCAGCAGGCCGGCATCCCCGGTCACCTCGGCCATGCAGGTTCCGGCGCTGGTGACCACCGGGGCGCCGTAGGCCATGGCCTCCAGGACCGGCAGGCCGAAGCCCTCCCAGATGGAGGGGAAGCAGAAGGCGCGTGCGCCGCTGTAGGCGGCCGCCAGCTCGTCGTCGTCGAGCCTGCCGGTGACGTGGACCCGATCACCCAGGCGTGTCAGCAGCTCGCGCTCGACGGCGTCGTCGCCCCACCCGGCCGGACCGACCAGGACCAGGTCGAGGTCGCCGGCGTCGTCGTGCTCGTCGATGAGGAGGACGAAGGCCCGCAGCAGCCGCAGCAGGTTCTTGCGCGGTTCACGCGTGCCCGTCCACAGGACGTAGTCGCGTGCGAGGCCGCGGGTGGCTCGGAAGCTCTCGACCTGCTCGTCGGCGACGGCGCGGGTGCGGACCCCGTGCGGGATGACGTAGAGGCGGGCGGCGTCGATCCCCGCCGCGATGCAGTCGTCGGCCGTGGCCTGGGAGGGGACGATGATCGCGCTCGCCTCGGTGGTGACGCGTTCAAGCGAGCGGCTGAAGTAGGCGTTGCCGCGGGGCGTGAAGTGCTCCGGCGCGCGCAGGAAGGCCAGGTCGTGCACGGTGACGGCCAGAGGAAGCGAGGTGGCGGGCAGGGCCCAGGTAGTGGCGTGGATGAGCTGGGCGCCGGGCAGGATGGACTCGGCGCGCGGCAGTCCCAGGCGGTTCCAGGACTCGTACAGGGCGGTGCGCGGCAGGTGGGAGGAGCGCATCGGCATCGAAGGCAGCCCCACCTCTCGGGGCGAGGGGGCCGCCTGGTGGCGGGCAGTGATCCCGGCCACGGGCACTTGCCTGGCACGCAGGGCCTTGGCCAGCTCGACGATGTAGGTGCCCGAGCCGCCCGGGACGGGCTGCCACAGCTGCTCCACCACCATGCCCACCCGCGGTCCTCGGGGCCGGGCGGGGCGGCGGGAGTCGTTGGTGCTCGACGATGCGGTGCGAGAGGCGGGGGAGAGGGCCGGGGAGTGCGCCGGGCGGGAGTGATCTGCGCTCATGCGCTCAGAGTACGGGGTGGCCGCGCGCGGCGCGGTAGCCTGCCTCCATGAAGGTTCTTCTCGATGCGACGGCGATCCCGGCAGATCTCGGAGGCGTGGGGCGTTATGTCGACGACTTGGTGCCCGAGCTCATCGCCTCCGGCGTCAACCTGGCCATGGTCGTCCAGCAGCGGGACGTGGCGCACTTCTCCGCCAAGGTGCCCCGCGCCCACCTCTTCCCGGTCTCGGAGTCCATGGAGTCGCGCGGTGCCCGCCTGGCCTGGGAGCAGACCGGGCTGCCGGCCCTCATCCACCGGATCCGCCCCGACGTCCTGCACTCGCCCCACTACACCTTCCCGGCCCTGCACCAGGTGCCCGTAGTCGTCACTCTCCACGACGCCACCTTCTTCTCCCACCCCCAGGCCCACTCTCCCCTCAAGCAGAAGTTCTTCACCCGCGCCATCCGTCGGGCCGTGCGCGGGGCCGACTCGCTCGTCGTTCCCTCCCAGGCCACTCGCGACGAGACCATCACCTATGTCGGCGGCGACCCCGAGCGCTTCCACGTCGCCTACCACGGCGTGGACACCTCCGTCTTCCACCCGGTCGACGACGCCGAGCGGGCCCGTGTGGCCGCCTCCCTCGGCCTGGAGGGCAAGCGCTACATCGGCTTCCTGGGGACCCTGGAGCCCCGCAAGAACGTCCCCAACCTGGTGCGTGCCTGGGTCAGCGTCTTCCGCGACTCCGACGACGCCCCGGCCCTGGTCCTGGCCGGTGGGCCCGGCTGGGACGCCGACATCGAGCCGGCTCTGGCCGAGGTTCCCCCGCACCTGACCGTCCTGCGGCCCGGCTACCTGCCCCTGGAGGACCTGTCCGGATTCCTGTCGGGCTGCGAGATCCTGGCCTACCCCTCCATCGGTGAGGGCTTCGGTCTGCCGGTGCTCGAGGCCATGGCCTGCGGGGCCGCTGTGCTCACCACCCGTGAGCTGAGCCTGCCGGAGGTCGGGGGGGACGCCGTCGCCTACTGCGGATCCGACGCCCAGGCCATCGCCCGGGGCCTCGTGCTGCTCGACGCCGACCCCGAACGGCGCCGCGCCCTGGGGGCCGCCGCCGCCGAGCGGGCCGACGAGTTCACCTGGAAGGCCTCCGCCCAGGCGCACATCGAGGCCTACCACGCCGCCATGGCACGGTAGCATCTCACGTTCCTTGCCGGCCAGTCGGTTACACTCGACGTTGTCGCCGCCACCGAACGGGGAAGCATATGGATTCGTCACGTGACCTTGAACCATCACGTGAGAAGAACTCTGAAGAAGGTCGAGTAGAGGGGAGTCGGCCTCGCCTCTTACGCTCGGCCCTGGCGTCACTGTCCTCTCAGCTGCAATGGACTGCCCTGAGTGGGCTGTTCGCGCTCATCTCGGGGATACTCACTTACCGTTTTATGGCGCGTCACCTACCGCTGTCCGTTGTCGATGAGTTCCAGTACATCGACGCCGTCAACAAGGCCCAGCGCTGGGACGTGGTCCTCACCGGGGACAAAACGGACCAGTACGCCCGGGTCCTGGCAGCGTGCAGAGGAGTGGGGTTCGACAACCCGAGCACAGTCATACACCAGGGGGTCTGTGCGCCCTACGTCCCAGACTCCGACACCTTCATCCACGGCTACACCTCGGCCGACATTCACTCACCGGCCTACTTCTTCCTCACCGGGTGGATGTCCTGGCCCTTGCAGCGCTTTCTCCACATGGAGCTCATCACGGCCGCCCGGCTCACCGGCGCCGTGTGGCTGTGGCTGGGGATGGTGGCCCTGGCCTGGATGCTGCGTCGGCTCGGAGCCCGGTGGGGCGTGGCGGTGGCGCTGCCGATAGCAGTTGCCTCCATGCCCGGGTTCCGTCTGACGAATGCCTATGTCACCCCTGATGCGCTCAACCTCCTGGCGGGGGCTCTCATCATTGCCTCCATGGTGCTCTATGTGCGAGGGGAGTGGAGTGTCTGGCCCTTCATCGGGATATCGATCGTCTTCTCCTTCGTGAAGTTCCAGAACGTGTTCTGCGTGGTGGCGGCGCTGGTGTTTCTCGCTTGGTACATGATTACTGTCCTCATACGGCGCCGGTTGAAGCGTCATGGTGATGATGAGACGGCCGATGGCGAGAGCTGTCTGCGCCTGCCGCGCCTGTGGGAGGGGATCGCCCTGGTGGTCCTGCCTCTGGCCGGCTCCACGATCTGGATGGTGGTCCGCGCTCATACGGTTGCGGCGGTCGTCGACCGCCCGCCGCTGGACCCGCCGGCGAACCTCGACGGGCTAACGGTCTTCTCCTCCTTGGACGACGCCTACCAGCTGGTCTTCGCCGGCACTGGTTGGTCGGGGCTGACTTCGCCCTGGTCCATCTTCCCCAACATACTCGCCGCTATCCTCGTAGCCGGCGCCGTGGCCACCGCCATGTTCGACGTCAAGGCGACCGTCATCGAGCGGGCTTTCGCACGCTCAGCACTGCTGTCCTGCACCGCAGTCGGCCCGATGACGATCCTGTTCTTCGCCATCGTTTTCGGCGCCAGCACCGGGGTCCTCAACCGCTACGTCATGGTGCTCATCCCGGTGCTCGCGGTCCCTCTGTGCGGTCGGCTCACCGGGAAAGCGGCTCAGGGGCTCCTCGTCGTCTTCGCGCTCGGTGCCCTCTACTACGCCGCTCACTTCACCTACATCAACTGAGGCTGTCAGTGGCCTGCTCGTGTAGGCTTCACCGACGGACCGCAGTGAGACTTCGGCGGGATGACGCCCAGCGGGAAGGAAGAATCGGCCAGTGAACGAGACCACGACTCTGGGGAACGAGGAGACCTCCCTTTCGGGAACTGGAAGCGCAGACCGTCAGCCGCGCAGCCGTGTTCTCGTCACCGGCGCCAACGGCCAGCTGGGGCGGGCGCTCATGACCCTGCTGCCGCAGGTCGGGCTCGTGCCCACCGGCGTCGATCTGCCGGAGGTGGACATCTCGGACGCAGCCGCCATGTCTGCTTGGGACTGGTCGAGTTACGACGTCGTCATCAACGCCGCCGCTTGGACCAACGTGGACGGGGCGGAGACCCCTGAGGGGCGTCGCCTGTCCTGGCGGGCCAACACGGTCGGGCCGGTCAACCTGGCGCGGGCCGCCGTTCAGCACGGTCTCACCCTGGTGCACCTGTCCACCGAGTACACCTTCGACGGCGCCACGCCGGTCCACTCCGAGGCGGAGACCCCCTCACCGCTGGGTGTCTACGGTCAGTCCAAGGCCGCCGGCGACGCCGCCGTCAGCGTCTGCCCGCGTCACTACCTGGTGCGCACCTCCTGGGTGGTGGGTGACGGTAAGAACTTCGTCAAGACGATGCTCTCCCTGGCCGAGCGCGGCATCACCCCGACCGTCGTGGCCGACCAGACCGGCCGCCTCACCTTCGCTTCCGACCTGGCCGCTGGCATCATCCACCTGCTCACCTCGGGAGCCGAGTTCGGCACCTACAACCTCTCCGGCGGGGGGCCGGTCGTCTCCTGGGCCGACGTCGCCAAGCGCGTCTACGAGCGAGCCGGCCACAGCCCCGACGAGGTCACACCCGTCACCACCGAGGAGTACTACGCCGGGCAGGAGGGGGGCGCACCGCGTCCCCTGTGCTCAGCTCTGGACCTCGCCAAGATCAAGGCCACAGGCTTCACTCCCACCGACTCCATGGAGCGGCTCGAGGACTACCTCAGCGAGCTTCTGGCGTAGGCAACTGGCCGGAACCGGATGCGAATCGGCGGCGGACCGGCCGCGTATAGTTGCTTCAGTCCTTAGGTGTGAGGAGTGTCAGTAGTTTCATGGCCACTGTTCAGCACGATTCCCTGGCGATCATGCCGGCCTGGAACGAGGCGGCCGTCATCGGCCCCGTCATCGAGGAGGTTCGGCGCGTTGCGGGGGACAAGGTCGACGTCCTCGTCGTCTCCGACGGCTCCACGGACGCCACCGTCCAGATCGCGCACGATGCCGGCGCGGCCGTTCTCGACCTGCCCCTGAACCTCGGGGTCGGGGGAGCGATGCGCGCCGGCTACCTCTACGCCGAGCGCCACGGCTACCGCCGTGCCATCCAGCTCGACGCCGACGGACAGCACGATCCTACCGAGATCGACACCCTCTTCGCCGCGGCCGAGGCCGAGGACGCGGACCTGGTCATCGGTGCCCGCTTCGCGGGCAAGGGCGACTACAAGGTGCGAGGCCCCCGTCAGTGGGCCATGAAGCTTCTCTCCGTCATCCTCTCGCGAGTCTGCGGCACCCGGCTGACGGACACCACCTCCGGCTTCAAGCTCGCCAACCGGCGCACGATCCAGCTCTTCGCCCACGAGTACCCGGCCGAGTACCTCGGCGACACCATCGAGGCCCTGGTCATCGCCAAGCGCTCCGGGCTGCGTATCCGACAGGCCGCCGTCGTCATGCGTCCGCGTGCCGGCGGGACTCCGTCCCACAGCCCGCTCAAGGCAGCGCGGTTCCTCATCAGGGCCTTCCTCGCCCTGGGGGTGGCGCTGAGCCGGCCGAGCTCGCAGTTCAAGACGACAGAGGTCAGGGAGGTTCAAGGGTGACCAGTACCTACTGGCTGGGAGTCATCTTCGCCTTCATCGTCCTGTTCGGCATCTTTGTCAGGATGCGCAACCAGGGGATGAAGGAGCGTTACGCCACCTGGTGGCTGGTCATCGCGATCGCTGTGGCGGTCATCTCGATCTTCCCCCGCGTCCTGGAAGGGGCGGCCCACCTCGTGGGCGTCAAGGTCCCGCTGAACCTCGCCTTCTTCCTCGCCGGAGTGATCATGCTTCTGCTATCGCTGCGATTCAGCGTTGACCTGTCACAGTCCGACGAGGAACGGCGCCGTCTCGCAGAGGAGATCGCCTTCCTGCGAGCAGAGATCGACTCGCTGAAGTCCGAGCCGACATCCCATGGCGAGGACCACCCCAGCGGTCCGTCCTATTGAAAGAGTTTCCTGTGAGCCGCGTCTTCTTCTGTCAGTAGCAGTTTCTACCGGTTCGCCCCGATTACTGTGAACAACCGGACAGGTGCGAGGAATCTGGCCTATCGCATCGTAGGGTAGTTCTGTGAAGCACCTTGACGCCGCGGCGACCTCTGAAACCAGTGCCGCGACTGACTTGAGTCATGACGCAGGCGACGTTGTCGAGCCTCAGGAAGCGGTTGATCCAGGGGATCCGGATGAGGGGGCTGCTCGGTCCGACGTCGATGATGGAGATGATGCTGAAACCGAGCCGACGGCAGGCTCATCGACCGAGCAGGTGCGTGTCTCCTCCATACGCGCCGCTGATATGGCCGACGTCCGCTCCGCTACCGAGGGGAGGGTGACCCATGGTCGTCTGACGCGTTGGCTGGTCACGGCTGAGCGGCTCACCCCTCGTCAGGTGTTCTGGCTGGCCTTCGGAGCCCTGTTCGTCCTGATGTCGGCATGGGCGTTCTATGTGCCGGCGATGGCAGCGGCCGACGAGCCGGCGCACATGTGGAAAGCAGTCGCCACCGTTCGCGGCCAGGTCGTCAACCCTGAGATCCTCGGGACGCGGGAAGTTGCTATTCCTGAGATGTATCGCGACGCGCAGGATTTCATGTGCAGTGCCTTCCATCCGGACTCTCCGGAGTCAATCTGCGATGTGTCCAAAGTCTTCACCCAGGAGACTCCTGAAGGAGTCCGTCACGTAGTGTCTCCGGCGGCGTTATACAACCCGCTTTACTATGGCATTATCGGATGGCCGTCCCTGCTGCCGGACAACCTCCTCAATATCTACCTCATGCGTCTTATCAGTGCGACGATCTCGGCGCTGTTCTTCGCTGTGGGGTTCCGTGCCCTGCGTCAGGCGGATATGCCGGCACTGCCGATGGTGGCTGCAACAGCCATTGTCACGCCGTCAGCCGTGTTCCTGTGCAGTGTCATCAACCCTCAGGCGCTGGAGATCAGTGCGGCCTTCGCCCTGTGGTGCCAGCTGCTCCTTGTCCTTCGGAAACCGGACCCTGCGCTGCTCGGACGGAGGATGTGGCTCCTGGCTTTCATCACCGTCATGTTCGCCAACTCCCGTGGACTGTCCCCCTTCTTCCTCGCGCTCATCGTCATCAGCTGCGTGGCGCTCCAGCCATGGCGCTTCACCTGGCGGGTCATCAAGGATCGCCGTTCGTGGTTACCAATCCTGGTTGCGTTCCTAGGGGCGGTAGCAGCCTCCGCCTGGGTCCTGGTCACCAACGGGCTGGAGGGGGGAGGCGGCCCTGACGCTGCCCCAGAGCTCATCTTCCGTCGTGTCTTTAAGGGGACGCTCTACTCCTCGGACACCTACATCCAGCAGATTGTCGGAACCTTCGGCTGGATGGACACAGTCATGCCCATGTGGTGGGTCGTCATGTTCTCCGTCGCCTTCGTCGCCTCGATGATGCTGCTGTGGGCCGTGGGCTCCTGGCGTGAGCGGGCTGTGGCACTGGGGACAGGCCTCATCTTCTGCGTGCTGGTTCCTGCGGTGCTTCACGGGCGGGAGGCCCGGGTCATCGGTTGGATGTGGCAGGGCCGCTACATCTTCCCCGTGCTCATTGGTCTGCCTGTACTTGTGGCCTTTGTGCTGCAGTCCCGTCTGGCTCATCGCAGGATCGCGCTCGGTCGCCGCCTGCTCCTGTCCTGGGCGCTGCTGTTTGTCGTTACCCACGTCGCCGGCCTCATCATCGCGATGCACCGCTATATCAACGGCATCTACGGCTCCTGGCGCTACATCACCAAGGACTCCTGGCTTCCGCCGGTACCACTGTGGGGAACCGGTGTGGCCATAGTTCTCTTCGTCATCGGCATGGTGGTCCTTCTTGTGCGTATGGTCCCAGCCGAAGACCTGGCTCAGGACGGTCTCCCAGCCGATGGGGACACTCCGAACGTCGGCGTCGAGATCGACAACAAGGGAGAGCGCAAAGGCTCGCTCAATGCGCCCCTGCCCGAATCCGAGACCGAGCTGCGGACGGCTTGAGCTGGCCCGCTTGTATGGCACAATCGCCTGCGGGTTCCTCGGATGGCCGACGTAACCATGGCTGAGAGACGATAGGAGTGTCAGACCGTGTCTGAAGCGCTGTTGGACGACCCGGAGCTGCTGAGGCGCATCCAGGCTCTGCTTCTGAAGATGCTCAAGGACTTCGACGACACCTGCCGCCGCCTCGACATCCCCTACTCCGTCTACGGCGGCACCATGATCGGGGCGATTCGCCACCAAGGCTTCATCCCCTGGGACGACGACGTCGACGTGCTCATGACTCGCGCCGACTACGAGCGCTTCCTCGCCGAGGCGCCCTCGGTCCTGCCGGATGACTACCAGATCGACAACACCAGGACCCGCCCCGAGTACCCCTTCATGTTCACCAAACTCGGTCTGAAAGGCACCCTCCTGATCCCTGAGTTCGGCAAGGGCTCCGCCTACCGGATGCCGATCTCTCTGGACATCCTGCCCGTGGACAACGTGCCTGACGACGTTCGCGCCTTCCGCAGGATGAGCCGCAAGACCTGGCTGTGGGGCCGTCTCCTCTACCTCCAGGGCACGCCGACCCCTTACCTCATCGGCATCACCGGGGCCAAGCGCATGGCGATCTACACGATCACCTCGGCGATCCACGTCGGTTTGCGCCTCATGCGCGCCACCCCGCGCTCACTCCAGGGGCGCTGGGAGAAGGCCGCGCGCACTTACGAGCACGCCACCACCAAGCGAATGGCCGACTTCTCCATGCGTGACCCGGAGAACTGGGCCGTTACCATGGACGACCTCTACCCTCCCCTCGACCTCCCCTTCGAGAACATTACCGTCCAGGTCGCCCGTAATTATGACGCCATGATGCGCCGCTCCTACGGCGACTACATGGAGCTGCCGCCTCTGGAACAGCGCCGCAACCATAAGCCCTGCGAGATTGACTTCGGGCCCTACGCCGACACTGCTGAGACGAGCACCGAGCCGGCCTCCGGGACTACCGGCGCTGCGGCCGACTGAAGGCCGCAGCGCATGCCTCGCATGGAGGGGACTCAGAACAGTAAGAGGTCGCAGGTCAGCCGCGACTACTTCTGGAACACCGCCGCCTCCGCCATGATGTCGTTGGCGACGGTCATTCTGACGGTAGTCGTCACCCGCTCCGCCGGACTCGCCGCGGGCGGAGTCTTCGGACTGGCCTACCAGGCCGGGCAGCAGTTCCAGCCCCTGGGCGTGTACGAGGTCAGGCCGTACCAGGTCACCGACTTAGAGCATCGCTTCAGCTTCGGTACCTACCTGGCCACCAGGATCGTCACAGTGGGGCTCATGATCCTGGGCATCGTCGGCTACGCGGTGCTCTTCGGTGACGGGCCCGGAGACATGCTGCTCATCATCCTCATCGCCTCCCTTCGCCTCTTCGACGCTTTCGAGGATGTCTACGTCAGCGAGTTTCAGCGGGCGGGCCGTCTCGACATCGGGGGACAGTCCTGGTTCTGGCGCTCGTTGACGACGGCAGCGGTGTTCTCCGGCATGCTCATTGCCACCGGTGAGCTTCTGAGCTCGACGGTCGTCACGCTGGCCGTCTCCCTGGTCGCCACGGTGCTCCTCTACGTGCCTCGGGCGCGCGGTCTCTTCCCGCAGCGGCCCGTGTGGGAATCTCGGCTGATCAAGGAGCTGCTGATCATCTGCCTGCCCCTGTGCCTGGCATCCTTCATCTCCATGTACCTGGCGAGTGCGCCGAGATTCTCCATCAAGCACTATCTCGACTCCACCCAACAGGGATATTTCACGATCCTGTTCATGCCTGCCATGGCGATCAACCTGCTCTCCATCATGGTCTTCCGCCCCCTGCTCACCTCCATGGCGAGTCTGTGGGTCGGCGCCGACCTGCTCGGTTTCAACCGGCTCATCCGGCGCGGGCTGCTGGTGACCGTCGGGGCGTTCGTCGTCGTTGGAACGGTCACCTTCCTGGCAGGTGCTCCCATACTGGGATTCGTCTACGGCACGGATATCTCCATGTTCCGCGCCGAGCTCATGGTTCTGATCCTCGGCGGAGCCATGAATGCCGCCAGCGTCGTCCTCTACTACGCCCTGACCACGATGCGGCTTCAGAAGCTCGTCTTCGTGGGATACACCCTTGCGGCCGTGGCGATGACGCTGATGTTCGTCCTCCTCGTCCCCTCACAAGGCCTCTTGGGCGTCTCCATCGCCTATACCTGTGGAATGAGCGTCCTGGCTCTCCTCTTCGCCCTGTTCCAGCAGCGCGCCGTCGCAACACATAGCGGCGAAGGACACTCGTGACCGAGAGGTGACGGTGGGGCGGCTCCGATAGGCTGACGCGCATGCCATCGACCCGTTCAGCAGGCTTGTTCTCTCCCCGCGACCTCGGGTCCCGCGACAACGCCCTCAACCTGCTCCGCCTCCTCCTGGCCTTCCTCGTCTTCTACTCCCACGCGGACATCCTCGCCGGAACCGGAAACGGCTATGAGGTGGCCGGGCAGCACCTCGGCAGCTGGGGCGTCGTCGGCTTCTTCGCCATCTCCGGCTTCCTCATCACGGGCTCGCGCATGCGTGCCGACGCCGGCCCCTACCTCATCAACCGGGTCACCCGCATCTTCCCCGGATTCCTGTTCTCCCTCGTCTTCGTCGCCTTCGTCATGGCTCCAGCGGCGCACCTCATCGAGAAGGGAACACTCGACGGCCTCTTCGGAGCGGCGCCCACGCCGGGCAGCTACGTCTACTCCAACATCCTGCTGCACATCTCCACCTACAAAATCGGTACGACGCTGGCCACCGTGCCCTACCCCGGAGCCTGGAACGGTTCCCTGTGGAGCCTCTACTACGAGTTCTGGTGCTACATCATCATCGGCGTCTTCCTGTCCTGGAGGTTCATCCGCTCCCACGTGTGGCCCACGGCGCTGCTGTTCCTGGTCAGTGTCGCCATGCACGCCGGCATCGACCGGATCGCCCCCTACGTCGACAACAACGGTGAGTTCGCCCTGCTGATCTTCATGCTGCCCTACTTCCTGGGCGGAGCGCTCATGTACCAGCTGCGCGAGCGCCTTCCCATGAGGCCATGGACCGCGCTCATCGCGACCGCCGGCTCCGTGGCACTCATCCTGGCGCTACCGGGCTTCGGCGCCCAGCTGGCCTCGCCGTTCATCGCCTACGTCGTCCTGTGGCTCGGAGCGGTCCTGCCCTCACCGGAGATCATCAAGGTCCACGACATCTCCTACGGCGTCTACATCTATCATTTCCCGGTCCTCCAGCTCCTCATCCTGCTGGGGATGCACCGTCACGGTCTGCCGCTCCTGCTACTGGTCGCCGGCGTCGTCACCATCATCCTGTCCATCGCCAGCTGGCTGGGTATCGAGCGCGCCGCCATGCGCTGGTCGCGGGGGCGGCGACCCTGGGGCGACCTGCGCCAGCAGGCCCGCTGAGCCCGTCCTCCGTCATCGAGCCGGTCATGATTCGCGTAGCCCGACAGAAAAACCGTTGGGGTACGCGAAGAATGTCGGGCTCGGCGGTGGTGGGGCTAGCGAGCCAGGACGTGAGTGGTCAGGGTGCGCACCGCCGTCGAGTCCTGACGGCGTAGCGCCGTCGGCAGGAGCGACAGGGCGTGGGCCCGCGAGATCGTGTGCCGCCTGGCCGCGCGCGCGGCACGGTGCCAGCCGTTACGTCGCATGAGGCGGGCGGCCAGGGCGAAGTAGGTGCGCTCACCGGCGAAGCGGCGGCCGTCGAACAGCGATGTCGAGGAGGCCGACTCCTCGTGACGCCGGTAGGAGAAGCACACGTGCGGATCGAGCAGGAGGCAGCCACCTGCTGCGATGATGTCGATGACCAGGGCCAGGTCCTGGATGATGGGGAAGCCAGGGCGGAAGGGTGTGGAGACGAGCGCCTCACGGCGGAAGGTCAGTGAGGGCCAGTAGAGCCAGTCGGCCCTGAGCAGGGACGTGGCCAGCTCCTCACCACTGAGCAGGAGGGGCTGGCGCGTGCGCGGCATGACCACGCGCTTGATGGAATCAGTCAGGGTGCTGACATCGTGCCCCTGGGAATCGATGGGCTGGACCCCGGGCTGGAAGATGTCCGCCTGCGGGAACTTCTCGTGAAGGGTCAAGACACGTGCCACGTAGTCGGGTCGCATGATGTCGTCGCAACCCAGGAGCATCACCAGGTCCGCCGAGGCCATCTCGATGCAGCGCTCGTAGTTCGCAGTGATGCCGAGGTTCTCCTCGTTGCGGACGTAAGTCACCTGGGGGTGGTCCAGGTGCTCGAAGTACTTCGGGACCCCGGGATCCGGGTAGCAGTCGTCGACGACGGTCAGGTGCCAGCGCGCATCGGTCTGGCTCAGGACGGCCTCAACCGTCTCATACAGGTACCGGGGCTCGCCCCAGAACGGGATCATGATGTCGAGCATGAGTCTCCTGGTCACTGATGGTCACCGACCACACGCCACGTGCGGTGGGTCAGCAGTCTAACCCTGCGTGAAGATCTCCGGCGCCGCATCCTCACCGTCCTCGTACCAGGACAGCAGGGCGTCGACGTAGTCGGTGACGTGGCGGTAGTAGGTGAAGACGTCCTGGCCGGCGTCGTCGCCCTCGGCCTCCTTGGCCAGGGCCCACACGTACCAGCACCAGCCTGCGAAGACCACGTAGGACCAGAAGTGGCGGCGCTCGTGGGTGGTGGGGGTGCGATCGAAGTAGTAGCCGATCGCCTCGTCGGCGCGCTCGACGCTCATCCGCGTGCAGACCACCAGGGTCCCGAAATCGCTGGCGACGTCGGACATGCCGGCGTACTCCCAGTCGATGAGGTCGATGTGTCCGTCGGCGGCCACAAGGAAGTTCGGCGGGAAGAAGTCGTTGTGGCTGGGGACCCGCTCGAAGCCATCGGCGTCGGTGTGCACCTTGAGACGCATCACCTTGGTGCGCAGTTCGACGTAGTCGGGCAGATCGATGGGGTGGTGACGCTCGACCAGCCGCTCGTAGTGCAGGGCCTCCTGGATGTAGTCGAAGTCCCGCTCAAGCCTCCTGCCGGAGGTGTGCAGGCTGCGGGCCATGCGCATGGCCTGCCGGAGCTCGTCGGCGTTGGTGATGTCCAGGTTGCGGGCCTCGGGCACGAATCGGGCGATCTTCCAGCCCCGGGCGTCGTCGTCGGCCACGAAGGTCGTGTCCAGGCCGAGCTCGCGGGCCAGGCGCAGCCCGGCGGCCTCAGCGTGACGGTCGACGATCTCCTCGGTGCCCACGCCGGGGTGGCGGTAGACGTACTCCTCGCCGTCCACGGTGAAGTGGCACGACAGGTTCGTCAGCCCCTGCTTGAGCGGGTAGAAGCCCGAGATGTCCGTCTTGCGGCAACCCAGCGCCTCCGAGATGTGGTCGAAGACCTCGGAGTCCACGTTCTCGATGAACTTGGGGTCGAAGGAGCGGATCTCGTCGACCGAGTCGAACTCGTTGATCATGCCCTCGGGGTAGCGGCGCATGACCATGTCGAGCTCCTTGACGTGCTCGATGTAGATCGCCTCCCACAGCTTGGGAGCCGTCTCGGGCAGGTGGTAGACCGCCTCGAGGATGCGCCGGAAGGCGGCGGAGAAGGTCCGGTCGAAGTAGACGTGGCCCAGCATGATCCAGGCGTCGGCGCCCCCGACCTCGATGTCCGTGATCCGATCGCCCGGGCCGGTGGTGATGCACCACTCCTCGGTGGGGCCCTCGACGTACTGGGCCGAGTAGTAGGCCTTGTAGACGTGCGACTCGAAGGGGTTGTCCGTGAAGTAGTCGTCGGAGGAGCAGATGAAGGTGTTCGCCAGGATGTCTCGCACCAGCCACAGGGAGCCGTTGTTGTTGCGTGAGACGTAGTCGTCGTTGACGACGATCTTCACGCCGAACTGCTCGGCCAGGTAGAAGAAGTACTCCTTCTTGTAGCCCACGACGATCGTCACGTCCTTGATGCCGGCCTCGTGCAGTTGGCGGATCTGCCGTTCGACCAGGACCTCGTCGCGCACGCGCAGCATGCCCTTGGGGCGCTCGTAGGAAATCGGGGCGAAGCGCTGGGACAGCCCCGCAGCCATGATGACGGCGTTGTTCACCCGGTAGGGCTCCAGGGCGGCTCGGCCCGCCTCGGTCAGGTGGCGCTCCAGGATATAACCGGCCGCCTCGCACTCGCGGACGACGGCGTTGACCCGCCCCAGGGACATGCTTGTGGATTCCTGAATCCGGCGCTGGGTGAGGGCGTCATCGGCCCGCAGAAGGGCGTAGAGCACATCGAACTGCGACTGCGACAGGGTGCCTGCCATCGCCTCCACCATCCGTTCAGTAAAGCGGCGAAATCTACGTTGTTCGAAGATAGCATGTCGAGGGGGAAAACTGAACTGTCGAGGTGGGCTCGGAGGAGCGTGCAGAGGCGACGAGAGACGCTCCGTGGGTGGGATGGCGCCGGTTCGTGCCGTCCCACCCACGGGCGCGAGAGTTGCGGGCGATCAGATGCGCCGTCTCAGGCCTGTTTGTGCTCCAGCAGGCCCAGGAGGTAAGCCCCGTAGCCGGACTTCACCAGGGGCTCGGCGCGCTGGCGCAGGCCTTCGTCGTCGATGAAGCCCATGCGCCAGGCGACCTCCTCGGGGGCGCCGATGTTGAGGCCCTGACGGTGCTGGACGGTGCGGATGAAGCTGGTGGCGTCGGCCAGGGAGTCGAAGGTGCCGGTGTCGAGCCAGGCGGTGCCGCGGGGCAGGACCTCCACGGTGAGCCTGCCGGCCTCCAGGTAGGTGCGGTTGACGTCGGTGATCTCGTACTCGCCGCGGGCGGAGGGCTTGAGGTTCCTCGCGATCTCGACGACGTCGTTGTCGTAGAAGTACAGGCCCGGGACGGCGTAGGTGGAGCGGGGACGGGTCGGCTTCTCCTCGATGGAGATCGCCTTGAAGTCCTCATCGAACTCGACAACGCCGTAGGCGGTGGGGTCGGCGACCTGGTAGGCGTAGACGACGCCGCCGTCGGGGTTGGTGTGATGACGCAGCCGGGTGCCCATGCCGGGGCCGTAGAAGATGTTGTCGCCCAGGACCAGGGCGGCGCTCTCGGCGCCGATGAAGTCGGCGCCCAGGACGAAGGCCTGGGCCAGGCCGTTGGGCTCCTGCTGGACGGTGTAGGACAGGTTGACGCCGAGCTGGGAGCCGTCACCCAGGAGGCGGTGGAAGGAGGGGGCGTCGTGGGGGGTGGTGATGATGAGGACGTCCTGGATCCCGGCGAGCATGAGGGTGCTCAGCGGGTAGTAGATCATCGGCTTGTCGTAGACGGGCACCAGCTGCTTGGAGGTCCCCAGGGTGATCGGGTTGAGTCGTGTGCCGGAGCCTCCGGCCAGAATGATTCCTCGCATGCTCCAAGCATGGCCCATTCCGGCCCCGAATGACGTCAGGATCGGCTGATTCGGGGGAGCATGTCCGTGGTGCGCGGCACGTTCGGCTCGTGCGGTCCCGTCGCTGAGGTGCTGGTGCGGCGGCGCCGATAGACTTCCCCGATGGAGCGTCGCCGGTGAGGCGGCGTCGACGGTGATGACGACGTACACAGAAGGAGCCATCCATGGGGCAGATCGAGCTGGGCAAGCCGCTCGCCATCGAGACGACACCGATTCCGGGTTTCCTGCGCATTGACCTGACCGTTCACGGGGACAACCGCGGCTGGTTCAAGGAGAACTGGCAGCGGGAGAAGATGCTGGCTCTGGGGCTGCCCGACTTCGGGCCGGTGCAGAACAACATCTCCTTCAACAACGAGGTGGGGGTGACCCGCGGCATCCACGCCGAGCCCTGGGACAAGTTCGTCTCGGTGGCCACCGGCCGCGTGTTCGGCGCCTGGGTGGACCTGCGCGAGGGGCCGTCCTTCGGGACGGTGTACACCTGCGAGATCGACCCATCGGTGGCCGTGTTCGTGCCCCGGGGCGTGGGCAACGCCTACCAGACGCTGGAGCCCAACACCGCCTACACCTACCTGGTCAACGACCACTGGTCGCCCGACGCCCAGTACACCTTCCTCAATCTGGCTGACGAGACGGCGAACGTCCCCTGGCCGATCCCGTTGGCCGAGGCGATCCTGTCCGACAAGGACAAGGCTCACCCGCGCCTGGCCGACGTCGCTCCCTTCCCGTCCCCGGAGGCGGGCAGCTAGAACAGACCAGAGACAGGCCGGATCCTGACCGAGGCCCGTCCAGGGCCCGGCCTGAAGCAGGTCTGAGACACCTCCGAGCGCTGATCCCGACGGCGCCGCAAGCCCCACCAGGCTCGCGGCGCCGTCGTTGCGTGCTGCCATCGGCCTTCGTGGCGGTGCCGGTCTGGCTCCACCCAGCCCTGCCCTGAGTCGCATCGTCAGACATCCTGCGTCCTGGGCGCGGTGAACTGCTTTATTCTCGGGGAAATCATGCAGTAGTGAAAACTTTGATAGATGTAAGGATCACAACATAAAGTTGATGCGGTATTCCGGTCGATAAGTGGCCTTCATAAGTGAAATACTCCCGGTCATCCGGTCCGGGACCCGGGTTCTTCGAGCCTTCTTCTGGATTTTGTTCAGGTCTCGGCCCGGTGTGCGACGGCCCTCTGTGCGCCCTCCCCGACGCCCACTCAGGCCCGGCTGCTCGGCCGGTGCCTTCCCCACGGCTGGAAGAGAACCCCTCACTATGGATACGGATACGGCGTCACCGTCCTGGGGCGCGACCCGGGTGGCTCAGGTACTCATCGCCCTGTGGTCGGTGGTGACAGTGGTGTGGGCTCTCCTCGACGCCGCCCTCCAACCGGAGCCGCACATCGACTTCCTCGTCTATCGGGTCGGAGCCCAGCACCTCCTGACCGGTCAGCCGCTCTACGCCGGCCCCCTCGATACCGGGGTCCCCGGCTTCCTCATGTACTTCACCTACCCGCCCTTCGGCGCGGCTCTGCTCTCCGGCTCCGCCCTGGGCAGTCCGGCTCTGGCCGCCGCCGTCCACACCGTGGCCTCCCTGGTGGCGCTCTTCCTTCTGTCCTGGATCGTCGTGCGTCGCTGCGGCGGCGGGATCTGGACCGCTCTGGCGGCCGCCAACGCGATGAGTCTGCTCATGCCCGTGATCTCGCACCTGACGTGGGGCCAGGTCGGGCTCTTCCTCATCGCCCTGCTGGCTGCCGACTGGCTTCCCCGCCGGACCCCCTGGCCGCGTGGTCTGCTGACCGGCGTCGCCATCGCCATCAAGCTCACCCCCGCGGTCTTCCTGCTGCTGCCACTGCTCCGGCGCGACTGGCGGGCTCTACTCGTCTCACTGGCCAGCGCCGCCTCCTGCACCGGTATCGGATTCCTCATCGCCCCCAGGGAGTCGCTGACCTTCTGGGGCTCGGCCATGTGGGACTCCACCCGGGTGGCCTCCACCTGGTGGGACACCGAGAACCAGTCGCTGCGCGGACTGCTCTCCCGGATGCTGCCGGCCCCCCAATCATCGATCGTCTGGCTGGTACTGGCCGTCGGTGTCGTCATCGTCATCGCCGGGCAGACCGCGCGCCTGACCCACCGCGGCGACGACCTGCTCGCCTTCAGCGTCATGGGCCTCATCGCCCCCGTCGTCTCGCCGGTGGCGTGGGTGCACCACTGGGTCTTCGCCCTCCCCCTCATCATGACTCTCACGTGGAGGGCCGTCGTCGGACTCGCATCCGGTGCGCGCAGCACCGGGTGGGACCTCGAGTGCCTGGCGGCGGCGGGCAGCGTCGTCGTCATGATCATCGCCCCCGCGCACTTCCCCGACGACCTTGTGCGCTACGACTCGCCCCGGTGGAACCTGCTCGCAGTACTGGCCTCCGGTGCCTACGTCTACTGGACCGCCGCTGTACTGGTTGTCGTGACCCGGCTGAACGCGAACGCCGGTCAGGGCGGCAGGGGACGCTCGCGATCTGGCGAGGGACGTCCGCTGGCCGGTGGCGCCGGATCGTCGCAGACAGGCCCGAGCCCTCTGCCTCGGCTGGAGCGGCCGCCCGTCCGCCAGCCCGTGGCCGCCGTCGTTCGGCGTACGGGCGGCCCACTGCGCAGAGGTGGGCTTCGCCGGGCCTCACGGGGGAGACCTCCCCGGTTGACGTCGCTGCGTACGCAGGCCGGTCCCGGTGCAGGTACGGTGAGGCGCTATGAGACGACTTGAGCCAGCGCGTCAGCAGTACGCCTGGGGGTCCACCGCCGCCATACCCGCGCTCCTGGGCGTGGCCGACGACGGTGCCCCCTGGGCCGAGGCCTGGTACGGCGCCCACCCGGCCGGGCCGGCTCAGGTCGCCGAAGGCGACGCCCTGTCCGCCCTCATCGACGCCGAGCCCGAGCGTCTCCTGGGCGAGGACATCATCTGGCGCTTCGGGCGCCGGCTGCCCTTCCTCCTCAAGCTCATTGCGCCTGAGCGGCCCCTGTCCCTCCAGGTCCACCCCAGCCAGACACAGGCGGCCGAGGGCTACGCCCTGGAGGACGAGGCTGGTATCGCCCTGGACCACCCCTCCCGCAACTACAAGGACACCAACCACAAGCCGGAGATGGTCCTGGCCCTCACACGCTTCCAGGCCGTCGCCGGGTTCCGGGCCCCGCGCCGCGCTGTCGAGGTCCTCGCCGGGCTGGACAGCGCCCTGGCCCGACGGATGCGTCGCACTCTGCGCCTCAACCCCACCCGGTACGGCATCCGGCAGGTCTTCTCCGACGTCGTCTCGGCCGCCACCCGCCCGAGCCCGCAGGAGATCGATGAGCTCGTCACCGAGATCACGGCCCGCTTCGAGGCCGGTACCTCCCCCTCCCTGCGCGTGGACTCCAACGTCCTGAAGATGGCTGGCACCTTCCCCGGCGACCCGGGTATCGCCGCCGCGCTCCTGCTCAACCCCGTCACCCTCCAACCGGGCGAGGCGCTGTTCGTGCCCGCGGGCAGCATCCACGCCTACATCTCGGGTCTGGGGGTGGAGGTCATGGCCTCCTCGGACAACGTGCTGCGCGCCGGGCTGACGGCCAAGCACATCGACGTGCCCGAGATGCTGGCCTGCGTCGACTACGTGGCGGCGCCCCCGGTGCGGCCGGCGCCCGAGTACCTCTCGCGCGCCACCCGCGCCTACTACGCGCCGGTGGACGACTTCGAGCTCATGGTCACCACCGTGGTGGCCGCCGACGGACGTCTGCCGGTCCCTGGGCGCGGCCCGCGTATCCTCCTGGCCGTCGAAGGGGCCATGACCCTGGTGACTCAGGCAGGCTCGCAGACCCTCGCCCAGGGCGAGGCCGTGTTCGTCGGCGCCGACGAGCGAGGCCTGTCCGTTGAGGGGGAGGGGACTCTCATCCAGGCCGACGTTCCCTGACGGTGCGGCGCTGCTCAGTCGGTCCGCGGCTCGGTGATGCCCTCCTGACGGATCGCGGACGCGGCGACGTCGTCGCCCGCCTCTGGGGTGAGGACCACCGCCGTGCGCCCGGCGCGCCAGGCTACCAGCACCTCCTGGAGCGCCTGAGCGGTCCTGGAGCGTCGGACCAGGGTGGCCCGTACAGTCTGGCCCTCAGAGCCGGCGGCAGCGGCCTCGACCCGGGTGGCCAGCTCGCAGCGTGTCAGGGTGGTGGGCTCTGCGCCGTCTGACGCTCCGTCCTGCGCCCCGGTGGCAGTGAGGCCAGTGGCGAGGTCGGTGAGGCAGGGCATGTCGGTGGGGACGCCGACCGGTGTGAATCGGTCGGGGTAGGACATGAGGTCCGCGGCGCCGTCGAGCACGAGGGCGGGTAGCTCACCCGGCCAGCGCAGCGCCAGGGAGGCAGCCGGGATGAGCACCTGAACCTCTGCCGAGTCACACAGGTCCTCAGGTGTGAAGGCCACACTCAGCTCGGGGCTCAAGCCGGCGGTATCGATCTCCTCAGTACGTCCCAGGAGCACGGTCCGTCCCGCCAGCCACGCCCCGCAGGCCCATGCCACCGTCCGCCAGTGCGGTGGGAGCCCTACATGAACTCCGTCACCCTGGTCGGACTCCACTGTGATCAATCCCGCTATTTTTGCCAACCACATGGACAGAACGTGTCCGGTCAACTCGACTCGCTCATTAGTTCCATAACAATTCAGCCACGGTCTGTCGGCGTCGTGAGGGCCGGGAAACAGGGTTAGCAGGGGGTCGTGCATGGCTCCAGATTGAAGCAGATCTACTGACATTCAGGAATCTTTCTGGTAATGTCCAGCCGGTCGGGTCAATGTGAAATCGTGCGTCAGAGGCCCTGAAGTTTCCAGGAAAATCATGCTCCTCCCTGCTGTCAGGCAGGCCGCGGGCACCTCCCAGGAGATTTGTAGGAAGTCAACATATGGTGGCAACCAGATGGGGTTATTCCTTGAGATATCAAGGAATGGTGTCGACGGTAACGAGAGGGTGAAGTTTCCCTCCCTGGCTTGACTGGCCTTGTCTCACACGCATGTAATTCTTACTGGCAAGAAGCTCGGATCGAAGGGAGGCCGGCATGTGGAACATCCTCGGCGACGGCCCACTGAAGCACCCAGAGGAGCCTGACGCGGAGGTGCTGTCGCTCCTCTTCGGTGGCGGTGACGACGTCGATGAAGGTCCTCTGGCGTGGCAGGAGCGCGCACTGTGCGCCCAGACGGACCCTGAGGCGTTCTTTCCCGAGAAGGGCGGTTCCACACGCGAGGCCAAGCGAGTCTGTGCGACTTGCGAGGTTCGTGAGGAGTGCCTCGAGTACGCCCTCGCCAACGACGAGCGCTTCGGTATCTGGGGCGGCATGTCGGAGCGCGAACGGCGCAAGCTCAAGCGTCGCGCAGTATGACCCGCGCCGGCTCCGCACAGGGAGCCAGTCGGGTAGGAGCCCTGGCCGTCGTCGTGTCGGCCGGGGCGAGCCCGTTTCTGGCGCAGACACTGACCGCCGTCTCCTCCCAGACCTGCCCGCCCGACGTCGTCCTCGTCGTCGACGTCGCCTCGCGAGCCAACGGACTGGGGGACGGGACCCCGATCGAGGAGCTCGTCGAGGGCTCGGGGCTCGGTGCCGTCACGGCGGTGCGCGTCGTACGGGTCAAGGAGGCCAAGAGCTTCGGGGACGCCGTCGCCCGAGGGCTGGCCGCCTACGCCGAGCTCGTCGCCGCCGGCAACCGCAAACGTCGTGGCGCAGGGGCGGACGACGGCGCGGGCGGCTCGGACACTGACGGCGGCTCGAGCGCTTCACGCACCTCCGTGCGCGACCTTCTGCTGACCGGCTCCGGTCCCATCACCGGTCCCACCGGTGCGCTCTCGCCGATCACGTCCTACGAGCAGCAGCTCGTGGCCCCGGCTGAAGCCTCCCAGGAGGTGCCGGAGCACCAGGTGTGGTTCTGGCTCCTCCATGACGACTCCGCCCCCGAGCGGGACTGCCTCGAGCAGCTCCTCACCGCTGCGACCAACGCTCGCTCCGTGGGGATCGTCGGCCCCAAGCAGGTGGGCTGGGACAACCCCGAGCTGCTCCTGGAGGTCGGGCTGCGCGCCACCGCGTCTGCCCGGAGGGCCAACGACATCGTTCCCGGCGAGGTCGACCAGGGACAGCACGACGATCGCAGCGACGTTCTGGCCGTGGGAACGGCCGGTGCCCTCATCGACCGCGCCGTGTGGGAGGAGGTCGGTGGCATCGCCCCGTGGCTGGGTCCCTTCGGTGACGGCCTGGAGTTCTCCCGCGCCGCGCGCCTGGCCGGATACCGGGTCATCGTCGAGCCCACCGCCGTCATCCGTCACCGCCGGGCCTCCTACCAGGGGCTGCGTCGGCCCGCCCACGTCTCCCACTCCTCCCGGCCCGAGGCCCGCAGCGACGCCGAGGCCATTGAGGTTCATCTCCCCGAGCCCGATCCGGAGCGGTCCTTCCGTGCCCGACGCAGTGCCCAGCTCACCAACTGGGCGGCGTTCTCGTCCCGGCCCATCGGCCTGCTGCTGACCTGGTTCGTCATCCTCGGGGCGATGCGCGCCGTGTGGAGGCTCGCCTCCAAGGCGCCGGCGCTCGCCCGCGACGAGCTCGGTGCGGCCCTGGCCGTGGCCGGCCGTGGCCGACGGGTCAAGGCGGCCAGACGCCGGCTCGCCCGGCACACCAAGGTGCCCGCCTCCGCGCTGGGACGCCTGTACGCCACCCCGGCGGAGATCCGGGGGGTACGTCGTGACCGTACCCGCCAGGAGCGTGAGCGCCGTGCCCGTGAAGCAGCTCCCAGTGAGCTCGAGCTACGTGAGCTGGCTGCCCTGGCCCGCAGCCGACGTCGGGCCCTGAGCGCCGTCATCGTGCTGGTCCTGGCGCTGAGCGCCTACGGCCTGTCCCGGCTGCTGCTCACCAGCTCGATCACCGGCGGGGCTCTGCCCCTGTTCAGCGGCGGTTGGCGACAGATGTGGGACACCGCCTGGAGCACCTGGATCGCCGCCGGTGACGGCTACCCGGGGGGCATCACCCCGTTGCTGGCCATTCTGGCCGCGCCGACCGCGCTGGGTCGGTTCGTCGGGCTCGGGGCCGGTTCCCTCGTCAGCGCTCTGGTGCTCCTGGCCGTTCCACTCGCCGCCCTGGGAGCCTGGTTCGCCGCTGGAACCATGACCCGCAAAGTCACCCTGCGGGCCTGGGCCGCACTCGTGTGGGCCCTGGCCCCCAGCCTTCTCCTGGCTCTGGGACAGGGACGCCTCGGTGCGCTGCTGGTCCACCTCGTCCTCCCCTGGGGGCTGCTGGCCCTGGCCCGTGCCGTGGGCGCCGACCGGCGAGACCTCGTCCTGTCTGGACTCGTAGGAGCCCACCTGCTCACTGACGAGGAGCGTGCCGAGCTTGACCGCTTCTCCGCTGAGAAGGTCACCGACCTCGCCCATCTCGACGAGGAGGCGCAGGCGGCGGCGAGTGCCGAGGACACGGCTGATGCCGATGACGGGGCCCACGACCCCGGAGGCGGTGATGATGCCCAGGAGAGCTCCCACGAGAGCAATGAGCCCGATCATGTCTCCGACGCTTCCGACTCGGCGGACGGCGAGACCGCGGCCGACCTGCCTCGGGCCGAGAAGTACGGCTACGGGTCGGCTACGGCGGCCGCTGTCGCCGGTCTGCTGCTGAGTGTCGTCGTCGCGGCCGTTCCTGCCACCGCGGCCGTGCTGGCCGTCATCATTCTGCTGCTGTCCGTGACGACCCGGCGCGGGTTCAAGCTCATCCTCACCCTCGTGCCCATGGTGGTCACCGCCGCCCCGGCCTGGTGGGGCGCATGGCGGCTGGGGCAGAGGACCGGCTGGGCCGAGGGCCTCCGACTGCTGCTGACTGACATCGGTCTGCCCGTCTCCGCGCCGACACCGAGCAGCCTCGACCTGCTCGCCGGCTCGCCGATAGCCATGGACGCCATGACCGGCTCCGGGGCCCTGAGCGTCCTGGTCCGGGTACTGCTCCTGCTCGTCCCGGTCCTTGGCGTCATCGGCCTGTTCGTCTCCCGGCGCGTGCGGGTGGCGCGCACCGGTATCCTCCTGGCCCTGGGGGGCCTGATCCTGGCGGGGGTCTCGCTGCGCACGCCCACCGGTCTGGGCGGTGACGTCACCGGGGCCGGACTGGCTCCCGTCGACGGATGGGCCGGGGCCGGGGCCTCCCTGGCGCTGAGCGGCTTCCTCGCCGCGGCCCTGCCCGCCGGTGAGGCCGTCTGGAGCATGATCGGACAGCATCCCACCGGTGGCCGCACGGCGGCGGTCAGGAGCCGAGAGGGCGCCAAGGCTTCTGATGTCTCCTCTGCGCTGTCCGTGCTGCCGGCACTGTCCGGCGGTGGCACGCGGCGGCTGAGGACGACCTTCGTGGCTGCTGCCTGCCTCATTCTGCTCGCTCCGGTGACGGTCGGCGCCATCTGGTCCCACCAGGCCCACCGCGGCAGCAATCATCAGGTCCTGGCGCTGCACCCCGTCACCCAGCAGGTCCCCCTCATCGCCGAGCAGTTCCAGAGCTCGGGAACGGCCGGTCGGGTTCTCAGGCTCACCTCCACCTCCGAGGGGCTTCAGGCCACGATCTGGCGTGGGCCCGGTACCCAGGTCAGCGACGTCCTGCCAGGTGCGGTCAACGCCGAGGCGCGCAGCCGTGCCGCAGGCGCCCTGACCGACCCCGCCCTCAAGCCCAATGCCGGACGCAGGACGGAGCTCCGCACCGCCCCCACGGGCCAGAGCCTTGTTCTGGAGGACCCAGCCGACGCCGAGCTCGCCCAGATCGTCACGCGAGCCACCGCCGGGCAGGACAAGCAGGTCGCCGATGACCTGGCGGCTCACGGCATCGCCGTCGTCCTGCTCAACGACAAGGAGGCAGACGCCGTCACCGCAGAGGCCCGTGTGGGCCTGACCTCCACGCCCGGCCTGGAGCAGCTCGCCCAGACCGCCTCGGGCAACTCCTGGCGCGTCACCTCCTCGGCACATCCCGACTCGTCCCGACTCAGCCTCATCGACGCGGGCGGAGAGGTCACCTCGGTCGCCTCCACCGGCGCCGGTTCCGGGACCCGCACGCGTATCCCGGCCGGCTCGGGCACCCGCACCCTCGTCATGGTGGAGCGGGCCGACGCCGGCTGGAGGGCCACCCTCGACGGTCGTCCTCTCCAACCCACCACGGTCCCCGCCCAGGACGGCAGCTGGAAGCAGGGCTTCGCCGTCGGCGCCGAGAGCGGGGAGCTGGTCATCACCCACACCCGCAGGTCCACTGCCGCCGCCACCTACGTGATCTGGGCCGTCTGGGCCCTGACACTCGTGGCGGCGCTGCCCCTGCGACGCGGAAAGGAAATGGCCTCATGACTCAGCCCCGCGATGACGACGACACCAGCCGGAGAAATCGGCGGAGCCGGCAGGACCGTTCTGAGCCGCAGGCACCGCAGAGCGAGGCGACAGGGCCGGTCGTGGACCAGCCCGGTGACGAGGACGCCATCGACAGCGCCGAGAGCCGGGACGAGGTCCAGGACGGTGGCCAGCACGCTGACCACGATGACGGCCAGGACAGTGACGCCGACGAGCAGGACTCCTTTGAAACCGCCGAGAGCACTGAGACCACGACGGACAGCAGCGATGAGCCGGTTGACGCGGCTGACTCGGCTGATACTGAGGATGCCGCTGATGCCGCGGACTCCGACGCCGAGATTCCGGGCGGTGAGGAGCCCGACGCCCCGTCCGGGAAGCCTCGAAGGGGTCCCAGGCGGCGCCACCGCACGGTGGGGCGGTCGATCGCCCGCGGTGTCGGCGTCCTGAGCTCGGTCACGCTCGCCGCTGCTGTTGGAGGAGTCACTTGGTGGGGCCATGCCGCCCCGACCACGCCGACCCCGCCGCTGAAGGCACTGAGCCTGGCACAGCCTGGAGCCGCCAGCACCTACGTGTGCCCTCACGCCCCTACCAACACCCTGCGGGGCACTGACGTCGGTGCGATGGAGTCCACCACCACCATCCTTCCCGCTGACGGGGCCCAGACGATCCAGTCCGCCACCTACGCCGGCCAGGCCGTCCCCACCGACGCCGTCACCTCCCTGAGTGCCGCCGAGGGCGGCATCCTCACTCTCGTCCCCGCTGCCGGTCAGGTGGCCAACGCTGTCGGATCGGTGACCACCCTGACCCAGAGTGGCGATCTTCGCGGGCTCACCGCCGCCCCCTGCGGTCAGCCGGCCGCCATGTCCTGGATCGTGGGCGGCTCCATCTCCGCGGGCTCGTCGGCCGAGCTGCGCCTGACCAATCCCGGCGCCACCCCGGCCACGGCGAAGGTGAACCTCTACGGCTCCGTCGGCCGCCTCCCCCTGCCCAGCAACGGCGAGGTCACTGTGCCCGCGGGCGGCTCCTCCTCACTGACCCTGGAGACGAAAGGCAGTCAGGACCCGCGCATCGCCGTGTCCATCGAGGCCGACGGGGGATCCGTGGTGCCAGCGCTCGTCACCGAGTCCCTCGACGGAGAGACCCCAGCCGGTACCGATGTCCTCACCCCGGGGGCCGCCCCGGCCACCGATCTCGTGGTCCCCGGCGTCGAGATCGCCGAGCCCGCTTCCCAGGGGGAGGTGCCCGACGCCACAACCGGCGCGGACTCCTCCGACACCCCGGCCGTGCGTGTCGTCAACCCCGGGCAGGCCCCGGCGACCGTGTCGGTGACCATGCTCGGCAAGGACGGGGCCCGTCCGCTGGCCGGGGCACAGTCGGTGACTGTCGACGCAGGCTCCGTCTTCGACATCTCGCTGGCCGGTGTACCCGCAGGCACCTACGGTGTGCAGGTCACCTCCAGCGCCCCTGTGGGCGCGGCTGTTCGCATGGTTCGCAGTGCCGGCGAGTATCCCGAGCGCTCCCAGGCCCTTGTCCATGACCAGGCCTGGGCGCAGGCCGGCCTGCCGGGCGCCGCCGACTCCGGCCTCCTGGCAGTGCCGCGCGCGGCCTCCCTGACCTCCGCGGTCACCGTGGCCAACAGCGGTCCGGCCACCTCGGTCGCCCTGTCCTCCCTCGACGGCTCATGGACCCAGGACGTCGCCGTCGCCAAGGGCAGCGCCGTCGTCGTCGAGGTGCCGGCCGAGGTCGCCGCCGTCCGACTGAGCACGGCCGGGCAGGAGGGTGCTTCGAGAACGTCTCAGGCCCCCAGCGGCCTGGCCGCCGCCACGATCGTGACGGCGCAGGCGGGAGGAGACCTGGCCGGGACGCTCATCTCCACGGTGCCCGCCCAGCCCGACGCCGCCGCCCAGGCCCAGCGCCGCATCCTGCTGGACTGACTACCCTTCTCTCCGCCGAGGCCCTTGGCGCCGAGCAGGGCGTTTCTCGCGTGGCCCCACAGAAACTCTGCCCGGCTACGCGAAGAATGCCCGGCTCGGGGAGCCGGTTCTACAGGCTTGAGCCCGGGTCGATCTCCTCGGGCCTGCGCCCCAGCATGAGGGCCACCTGCTCGACGACGACCCGGCGCACCAGGTCGGCCAGATCCGCCTCATCCGTGGCCCGGGAGGCAACCGGGCGCCGGTAGATGACGACCCGGGCAGGCAGCCCCGCGCGCGGCTCCGCGGTGAAACCGCGCCCCAGCACCACTGAGCGCTCCCAGGGCGCTGGGTCTGAGGGAGGTACCTCCTCGACCGCGAACTGGATCTGATCGACCGACGACCAGCGCCTGGCCAGGTCCTGAGCCGAGTCCACGACGAGCTCGTCGAAGCGCTCGGCCCGGGTGCGCCAGGCCGGTAGGTTCGGCGGCAGAAGCGGCCCGCGTAGTCCCCGACCGTGACGATCACGACGCCTGGCTGGGCGCCGAGCCGCCTCAGCGGTGGATCTCGGCGGAATCGGCCCGAGCGAGAAGGGGAACAGGTCGGTCACGTCCGCCAGCCTAGGCGCCGTCTGGATGACCGCCGGGCAGCGGCACGGTAACCTGCAGGCGTGAGAAGAGTCCGACACTGCCGCAAGCCCGGCTGCGAGCGCCCAGCCGTGGCCACCCTGACTTCCGTCTACGCGGACTCCACCATCGTGCTGGGGCCGCTGGCCACCGAGGCCCAGCCCGAGGCCTACGACCTGTGCGAGAAGCACGTCTCCTCCTTCACCGCCCCCCGCGGCTGGCAGATCATCCGCCTGGCCACCGAGTTCGAGCCGGCGCCCCCCAGCGAGGACGATCTCCTGGCCCTGGCCGACGCCGTCCGCGAGGCCTCCCGCGCCCCACGCCCCGTCGCCTCGCCCGCCGAGCACAGGCCTCGTCCCGGTGGGATCATGCCGGCCTCCCTGACCGCCCCGCTGCCGCCCCCGCCCGAGGTCGCCGAGGACGAGATCCTGCGGCGCGGCCATCTGCGGGTTCTTCGCGGGCAGAAGGACGACGCATGAGCGGGCAGGCCGGCGGCTCGGGACCCGAGCAGGTGCCGGCCCTTTCCCCGGCACTGAGGAGCGTCTTGCGCTGCCCCCTGAGTGGCAACGAGCTCGTGGACGGCGTTGACGACGCCGGCCGCCCCGCCCTCATCTCCCAGACCGTGGGCCTGGCCTACCCGGTGCGCGACGGCGTCCCGATCCTCCTGGTCCACGAGGCGCTGCGTGCCCCGGCGCGGGCACATCAGCCACAGGACTGAATCGGCGTCGAGCCGAGGCCCCTTGTCGGACGGGGGCCGGACTAGGGTCGTCCCTCAGCGCCGTCGGGCCTCTCGGCCGATCTCATAGGGCGGGCGCGCCATGTCCCGGAGCACGTCCTCCTCCAGGCGGCGGTCGCGACTCTCCAGCACCAGCTCACGGTTGCGCCGCTCGGTGAGCACCGCGGCGAGGAAGCGCTCAGGGTGGGTGTCCACAGGCGGCGGGGGAGAGACGTATGCCTGGATCTGGGAAGCCAGCTCCAGCCCCAGCCGGTGGCGGGAGCCGGGAGCCAGGTCGGAGGTTCGTTGCAGGAAGGTCCGGGCCGTCAGGCTCAGCCCTCCGGGCAGGGCATGCAGGTCCGCACCCGCTGCCCACTTGGTGAGCTCGGGGGGCATGAGCAGAGGCGGGGCCGCGGAGGAGCGGTGCCGGTCACGAACCACGTAGGTGCCGGCCAGCATGTCTCCGAGCCGTTTTCCCCGCTTGGAGACGATGCTTGTGCACACGGCCGGAACGGCCCAGGTCGACCAGATCTCGACGACGGCGAGCAGGGTCCGCACCAGGCAGTGGCGCAGCCTGATGGTACCGCCGTCATCGCGCACCACTCGGGTACCGGTCACCATGCGCCCCAGGCTCCTGCCCCCGCTGAGGAGCTCGATGAGCAGGGGGATGACGATTCCCCAGGCGAGGGCGACCAGAGCGAGGACCGCGCTGATGAAAGCGGCGTTCTCGGCCAGTGCCGCCTCGAGGTCGCCACCGACGAGGAGAACCAGCGCCACGAGCGTGGACAGGGCGCTGCCCAGGGAGTAGACCGTGTAGTCGATGAGCCCGGAGGCGATGCGATTGACGACCGTTGCGGGGATGATCTCCACGGCGACGGCCTCGCCGGTGACCATGAGCTCGCGCTCGATCATCCGCTCGGAGGATGTGGACGGTTCGGTCACCATGACAGACTCCTTGCGTGGATCTTGATGCCTTTGTTGCTGCGCACCGTGATCAATGGGAACGCCTTGACGTGCTTGTGGCGCGCCGCCATCTCAGCGGCGGCGAGACCGACGAGCTCGTGGCCCTCTACCGCACCTGTGCCCGCCACCTGTCGCGGGTGCGCTCGGCGGCGCCGGATCCGCAGATCATCGCCGAGCTGTCCTCCCGGGTGGCGACGGCCCGTGGCCGCCTGACCGGGACCCGGGAGGTGAGGACCCACACGGTGCGTCGGTTCGTGCTTCAGGCCGTGCCGGCGGCCCTCTACCGGATCCGTTGGTGGACCTGCGGGATCATGGTCGCCGAGATCGCCTTGGCGCTGGTGATGGGAGTGTGGACCCTGCACAGCCCGGAGGCCATGGCCTCCTTGGGCAGCCCTGAGGAGCTGGACCAGTATGCCCACGAGGCCTTCGAGTCCTACTACTCCAACTACTCCGCCCCCGACTTCGCGGCCCAGGTGTGGACCAACAACGCCCGGATCGCGGCGATCTGCGTGGCCAGTGGGATCACCGGGATCCTGCCGCTCTACATGCTCTACGCCAACGCTGTCGCCCTGGGGCAGACCGGGGCGATCATGGCCGACCATGACATGCTCGGGGTGTTCTTTTCGCTCATCTCGCCTCATGGGCTGCTGGAGCTGACCTGTATCTTCGTCGCGGGCGCTGCCGGCCTCAAGCTGTTCTGGACCATGCTGGTCCCCGGTCCCCGCAGCCGTTCGGCGGCGTTGGCAACGGAGGGCCGTTCCCTCATCACGGTGGCCGTGGGTCTGACCGTGGCCTTGGCCGCCGCCGGCATCATCGAGGCCTTCGTGACACCGGCCTCCATTCCCTGGCCGGTCAAGATCACCATCGGGGCCGGCGCACTGGCGCTGCTGTGGGCCTACACCCTCATCCTGGGGCGCTCCGCCGTCGCCGCGGGGGTCACGGGAGACCTCGAGGAGAGCGAGGCCGGCTACGTCCAGCCCGAGGCCGGCTGACCGGTGCGCCTTAACGGGTTGTCTCACAGCCGCCCCGCCGCCTTGAGGTCCAGGTAGCAGTCGGCCAGCGCCGGGGCGAGGCCCTGGTCGGGCGCCTCGACGACCTCGACCCCGCTGCGGCGCAGGCGACGGCGCACGGCATCCAGCTCCACCAGGTCCTTCTCGGCCGACGCCGCCACGTAGACGGAGTCGGCGTTGTCACGCGAGGCCCGCAGCTCCTCCAGCTCGGGGTCCAGCGCCGAGGCGAGGACGACCGTGTGGTCGCGGGCCAGCGTCGTCAGCGTCCGGATCATCGCCGCGTCCCCACCACTGCCGTCCAGGGCGGAGACGACGACGACCAGGGCCCGCTGTGAGAGCACAGTGCGTACGCGGGAGGCCAGGAGTGTCCAGTCGAGCTCGGTCAGACGCGGTTCGACGTCGGTGAGGTGCTCGGCCAGCTCCGTCATGAGAACCGGCCCGGTACTGCCCCGCACCTGGGTGCGGACGGCATCGTCTATGGCCAGGACGTCGACTCGGTCTCCGGCGCGCGAGGCCAGGGCGGCCAGCAGCAGGGCCGCCTCGATCTGGGCGTCGAGTCGTGGGGCGTCCCCCAGGCGGGCTGCGGACAGTCGACCTGAGTCGATGACGATGAGGACGCGCCGGTCGCGCTCCGGGCGCCAGGTGCGCACCAGGACCTCTCCGCGGCGGGCGGTGGAGCGCCAGTCGATGGATCGTACGTCGTCGCCGACGACATACTCGCGCAGGGAGTCGAACTCGGTTCCCTCGCCACGCACCATGACCGCGCTGCGCCCGTCCATCTCCCGCAGCCGAGCCAGGCGCGAGTGCAGGTGGCGACGCGACCGGAAGGCCGGTAGGACCCGGACGGTGGCCGGAACAGTCAGGGATGCCTGTCGTCCCGCGATGCCCAGAGGGCCGGCGACCCTGACGGTCAGCGGTCCCGCCTCGCGGTCGCCCCGACGTCGAGGCGTGAGCACCGTGGAGTGCCGGCGACGCTGAGCCGCTGGGATGGTCATCCGACCGCGCTCGTTGGAGGCCCCCGCGCTGGGCGGCCAGGCGTCGCGCAGCAGGAGCCGAACCGTGCGCCGTCCGGTGTTGGTGAGTGTCAGCGTTGAGGTGATCGACTCGCCCAGCCGCACCCCGTGGCCCACTGAGCGCGAGGCCCGCAGCCGGCGGGGCGAGGGCGCGCAGACGACGTCGATCACGATGAGCACCACCACGACGCCCGCCCAGGCCAGCACGGTTGCCGGGCGCGGCGCGATGACGGCCAGGGCGATCCCCGGGAGGAGCGCCCACACGGCGCGCATCGTCAGGAACATGCCACTCCTGTCGTGAGAGTCGGTCAGGTGATCGGTTCGGTGCGCTCTCGGCCGACGCCTCAGCGCGGCACCGGCACGGTTCGCAGCACGGACTCGATGACGGACTGAGGGGTGACACCCTCCATCTCGGCCTCGGCGCGCAGCTGGATGCGATGACGCAGGGTCGGTAGGGCCAGGGCCTTGACGTCATCGGGCGTGATGAAGGACCGACCGGCGAGCCATGCCCAGGCCCGCGATGCGGCCAGGAGCGCGGTGGCTCCGCGGGGCGAGACCCCCAGCGCCACCGATGGCATGGAGCGGGTGGCGCGTACCAGGTCCACGGCGTAGGCCAGCACCTCCGGGGTCACCCCGACGGTGCTCACCTGGGCACGGGCCAGAGCCAGGTCCTCAGCGCCGGCCACCGCCTGTAGCCCGGCCGACGGCAGGTTGCGCGGGTCGAAGCCCGAGGCGTGGCGGGAGAGCACCTCGATCTCCTGAGCCCGTTCGGGAAGAGGCAGCACCAGCTTGAGCAGGAACCGGTCCAGCTGAGCCTCTGGCAGCGGATAGGTCCCCTCGTACTCCACCGGGTTCTGCGTGGCGATCACCATGAACGGGTCCGGCAGGCTCCGGGGCTCGCCGTCGATGGAGACCTGGCGCTCCTCCATGGCCTCCAGCAGTGCTGACTGCGTCTTGGGCGGGGTGCGGTTGATCTCGTCGGCCAGCAGCAGATTGGTGAAGACCGGTCCGGCTCTGAAGGAGAACTGGGCGCTGCGGGAGTCGTAGACGAGGGACCCGGTGACGTCACCGGGCATGAGGTCGGGGGTGAACTGGATCCGTTTGGTCTCCACGTCCAGCGCGGTGGCCAGCGAGCGCACCAGGAGGGTCTTGGCCACGCCGGGAACTCCCTCGAGCAGAACATGCCCGCCGGCGAGCAGGGCGATGACCAGTCCGGTGACTGCGGCCTCCTGGCCGACGACGGCCTTGCCGACCTCGCTGCGCACGGCCACCAGCCGCCTGCGCGGGTCGGTGCCGGCATCGGGCTGGCCGCCGCCCTTGGCACTGGGAGTCTCCAGGGTGCTCGGGTCCGGTGGGGGAGAAGACGGGTGGGGGGCGCCGGTGCCTGTGCCACCCGCGGCGCTCGGCTCGCGGGTGGGGTCGGTGCTGTCCGTGCTCATGCGGAGTGAACCTCGCTCTCGAGTTGGTCAAGCTGAACGGCCAGGGCGGCCAGGGCCCTGTCGTTGGTGGGCGGCGGACCGTAGAGAAGGGAGTCCACCGTGGCGGGATCGATCCCGGAGGCCCGCGCAACGGCGTCCACCATGTCGCGGCGCGGTGTCCCGAGGGGCAGTCCGAGCGTTGTCCCCAGACGCAGTGCGGTACCCGAGCGCAGCGCCTCGGCCGCCCGAGGACGGTCAGAGCCCTGACGGTAGAGGCTGCCGCGCGCCAGCGTGGTCTCGGTGGAGCGCACGACGGCGGGCAGGTCCTCGCTCACGATGCGGCCCAAGCGACGGCCCTGGACGATCGCCAGCACGCCGGCGATCACCATGAGCTGGAAGATAAGGATCGGCAGCCAGGGAGGTGTGGACGGGGAGTTCCACACGGTGGGATTCTCCAGGTGCTGGCCGTCCAGCCACAGGACATGGTCGTGGTGACCGAGTGCACGCACGGCCATGGCCGCGTGACCCTCCTGAGCCAGGTGCGCGTTGGTGACCGGCCCGGGGTCGGGCAGGACCCGTAGCGTGGCTCCGCTGGGAAGGGGGGCAGTGGCATAGGCGTAGCGGTCATCACCTACTGGGAAGCAGCCGACGGCGTCGTCGTCGCCCTGCAACGACACCGAGGCGTGCGCGCCGGCCAGTCCCTGGGCGGCGCGCGCATCGGCGTCGGCGCACTGCGGTGCCAGGGTGGTGGAGGCGGGCGCCGCAGTGCCCTTGCTGGTCATGTCCGTCAGTCCCGCCAGGGCGTCGCTGCCGCCCCTGGCGCCGATGATGACGATGTCTCCACCCGCCTGGGCCAGGGCCTGCTTGTCCTCCGAGCTGAGACGGTGGGCGTTGACCACGGCGATGGTGGCCCCGCGCCTGCTCGCCACGCGCGCCTCGGAGATGCTGCCGGCCTTGCTCACGGAGATCCCCTCGTGGCGCAGCAGCTCGGCCACGGCCATCGTCCCCGGGCCCTTGGGATTGTCGATCGCCAGCGGGGTGCTGGAGGTGGTGCGCGTCATCCACAGAGTGATGAGAACGGGTAGGAGCAGGAGAGCCAGGACGATGACGATCGGGCGCCACCGGTGCCAACGCTGGGACCAGCGAGGATTGGTCACCTGGTCGGCGGGGGCGTCGACATCGGTCTGGGAGGGCGGCTGCGCGGGTTGTGATGACGTTGTCGTGGGTGTGCTCATGCGGGTGCCCCCGGGCCTGCTGCAGTGGCTCCGGCGAGGGGGCGCCCGGCAGGGAGCGTGATGGTGACCACCTGGGCGGCGAGCTCACGCATCTGCCGGTCCTGGGACCGGGTGGAGACCACGTGACCATAGAGGACGGCGTCGAACAGGTGCGCGGCCTCATGCAGGGGAGTCACGACCGGGTGCGTTCCGAGTGCCCGGTGGGCGAGCGCGGCCGCCTCCAGGGCCGTCATGCCCGGGTACTCATCGATGATCCCGCGCTCGTCCAGGGATCGGATGATAGCCCGGAAACGTTCGACGACGGCGGTGGCGAAGTCGGACCGCTCGGCGGCCTCATCGGCCGCCCGGGTCAAGGTGGCGGCGTCGCGGTCGTCGGTGAGCACCGACAGCGACGGCGTTGCCACCCGGCGTGCCGAGGAGACCCTGGTGACCAGGAGGATCAGCAGTGCGACGACGATGGCGACGACGGTGACGACGATCGCCGTCGACACCCAGGAGGGAACCCCGGGGACCATGCTGCCGGTGTCGAGGTGGTCCAGGATCCAGTCCCGGATCCGCTGCCACAGGCCAGGTCCCTGATGGTAGATCGGACGGGAGAGCTCCTTGCTCGCGGCCCGCCGGGCCTCGTCGGCGTCGGGGGTCGCCGGGGCCTTGGCGGCGTAGACCGCACTGACCGCCCCGGCGGCGCCGTAGCGCAGGAAACCAGGGCTCCGAGCGAGACTGACGGAGGGAACGGTGCGCAGCACGGGCGGGTCACACCCCGGCGGCGCGTCGCAGCTCCACGTCCAGACCCTCCGAGCGCATCCGCAGGTCGGTGTAGATGAGGGCGCGGACAGCGGAGTCGAAGGGAAGTGTGGCAGCAGTGACGATAGTGCCGAGCAGCACCGAGAAGGCCAGGGTGAGCGTCTCGACGCTCGGCACTGTGGCGGCCAGTATTCCTGCCAGGAGGCTCACGGGAGTCGTCGCTATACCGGTGGCGAAGACGATAATGATGACGGACAGCAGCTGGATGCCCACGATCCTCCAGAAGTTGCCGCGGGTCAGGGTCCACGACCGGGAGATCCCCTCGAAGACGCCGACGTTCTCCAGGATGAGGGCCGCCGGTGCCAGGCACAGCTTGCAGTACAGGGCGAACACCCCCAGGCCGACAAGCACTATGAGGATGAACAGGCCCAGGAACGCCAGGAGGACGGTGGCCGCGGCCCCTTGGCGGGAGGAGCCCTCGACCATGCCGGGGACGCCGAGGGCGAAGACAACAGCGACCCAGATCCCGATGGCCGCTGCCATGACGGCACTGAGGATGAGCTGAATGATGACCGCCTGGCCGATGAGCGCCCACACGCGCGGCTTGGTCCGTTGCCACACATCGCCCAAGGACGCCTTGCGGCCCAGAATGGTGCGCGAGACGGTCACGATGAGCAGGCCGGTGAGGATCGAGGAGGCGAGCATGGTCAAGATGCTGCTGATGGCGGACTGGGCGTAGAGCTCCAGCAAGGATGACAGCTGCTTCTGCACGTCGGCGTCGCTGGGCTGTCCGGAGGACGAGTAGAGCGAGGTGGTGCCGAGCCGGTTGAGGGAGTAGACGGATCCCGCCGCGGAGATGAGACCGACGATCGTCATCACGGCCAGCGAGGGCACGAACATTGCCTTGGGATTGGCGCGCAGGGACTCGAAGGCGCCACCGAGGATCTCCCCGATGGACAGGGGGCGCAAGGGGATGATCGACGGCTTGGGCGCCAGGGCCGATGGGTTGCCGCCGTACCCCGGGTACCCGGCGGCGCCGGGGTAGGAGGCGTAGCCGGCGCCGTAACCGGCGGAGTCCGTGTAGCCCTGATACCCCTGGTGCCCCTGTCCGCCGTCTGCCCCGTAGCCCGGCTGACCGACCGGCGGTGTCTGATAGCTGCCGTAGCCGGGCGCCCCCTGTGGCGGGTAGGACGAGGCGCCTGTGAACGCCTCGGAGCCTGGGGCCTGCCATCCGTCCTGGTCGCCTCCGACGAAACCACCACCGGAGGGGGCGGAGGCCTCGCGGTCCGGGTCGCCGCTCGGGTTGACGTCGTCAGAGTGGGGCTCGGTACTCATGGCCCCATGCTGTCATGTCATCACGTCGTGGCGCCCTCCCCCTGGAGGAGGAAATCGCACGCCCGGCTGCGCACCCGTCTCGCTCAGGCGTCAAGACCTGCTCAGGATGGGCTCAGGGGCCGCCGTGAAGATCACGGTTTGGCCGCAATAATTCCGGCTCCGGCGCACGCTGACGCCATTTTTTCCCGTAACTGAAGGGAAACTCTTAAATTGCTGAGGGAACTGTGGGTGCCATCTCGGCATTGCAGATGTCCCTCGGGTCCCGGGGCTCATGCCAAGATACGGGCTATGAGCACGCGCATTCTGGTCGTCGACGACGATGCATCCCTGGCCGAGATGATCGGCATCATGCTGGAGTCGGAGAGCTACACGCCCACCCTTTGTCATGACGGGGCCAAGGCCTTGGACGCCTTCCATGAGGTCAGCCCCGATCTCGTCCTTCTCGACCTCATGCTCCCGGGGCTCGACGGCGTCGAGATCTGCCGGCTCATCCGTTCCGAGTCCGACGTGCCGATCATCATGCTGACGGCGCGGACCGACACCCAGGACGTCGTCGCCGGTCTCGAGGCCGGGGCGGACGACTACGTGACCAAGCCCTTCAAGTCCAAGGAGCTGCTGGCTCGTGTCTCCACCCGTCTGCGTCGCACCAACCCGGGTGCGGCCGAGCACGTGCGTGCCGGAGACCTCGACATCGACGTCGCCGGTCATCAGGTCAAGCGCGGGGAGACGGTCATCGCCCTGACGCCGCTGGAGTTCGAGCTGCTGGTGACCCTGGCCCGCTCGCCGTGGAAGGTCTTCACCCGCGAGGAGCTGCTCAGTCAGGTCTGGGGCTACCAGCACCCGGCCGACACCCGCCTGGTCAATGTCCACGTCCAGCGCCTGCGGGCCAAGATCGAGAAGGACCCCGAGCGCCCCTCGATCGTGGTGACGGTGCGCGGTGTCGGCTACAGGGTCGGCGAATCCGCGTGAGCGACGGCGCATCGGGCGCCCTACAATGAACCCGATGCGTAATTCAGGGGGCACGTCGATGGGGCCATCGATGGGCACGGAGGAACGGGTCGTCCGGCGTCTGCCCCTGCCGGGGCTGCTGCGCCGCAGCCTTGAGGTGCGCATGGTGTGCACCGCCACCGTCATCGGTCTGCTGCTCATCGTGCTGCTGCTGACCTTCGTGACCGACCGGATCCGGTCGGAGGTGTTCGCCGACCAGCGCGACGTCATTCTCGCTGACGCCGCGCTGCGCGCCAGCGTCGCCCAGGCCGAGTTCGACTCCACCACCGCCGTCACCGTCGACGAGGTCTCCGCCACCGCGGAGCAGCAGGTCAACGGCGCCAAGAACTCGATCTCCTCCTCAGGCGGAGTGGGCGTCCTCATGCTGCGCAACAAGGAGGAGACCTCGACGACGGTCGTCAACGATCTGGAGACCGACACCCGACTGCGCTCCCTCATCACCGACGAGATGTCCCGAGCCCTCGACGAGGGCGGGGCCCGCTCGCAGTACTGGCAGTCGGTGGCCGTCCCCAATGACGAGGGCGGCACGGACCCGGGTCTCATCGTCGGTACGCGGGTGAGTCTGCCGCTGGCCGGGGAGTACGACCTCTACCTCGTCTACAGCCTGGCCAGCGAGCAGCGCATCGTCTCCCTGGCCTCGCGCAACATCACCATCGGCGGTCTGGGCTTCCTGGCCATCCTCATCGTGGTGGTGTGGGCCTTCACCCGCTGGGTGCTCAGCCCCGTGCGGCACACCGCCCGGGCCGCCGAGCGCCTGGCCTCCGGGCTGCTGGCCGAGCGCCTGAGCATCGAGGGCGAGGACGAGATCTCCACCCTGGCCAGATCCTTCAACCATATGGCGGCCTCGCTGGAGGACCAGATCGAGCGCCTGGAGTCCCTGTCCAAGGTGCAGCGCCTCTTCGTCTCCGACGTCTCCCACGAGCTGCGCACCCCGTTGGCCTCCATCCGCCTGGCCACCGAGCAGATCCAGGACGCGCGCGAGGAGATCTCCGATCCCTTCGCCCTGCGCAGCATCCAGGTGCTGTCCAGCTCGGTGGACCGCTTCGAGACCATGCTCACCGACCTGCTGGATATCTCCCGCATCGACTCCGGCAACGTCAAGCTCCGTCTGGAGGAGGTCGACCTCGCCCAGGTGGTCGACACCGTCGTCGAGACCACCCAGTTCCACTTCGACGCCACCGGGACCGAGCTGCGCCTCCACCTTCCCGAGGAGCCGGCCACCGCCGAGGTCGACGTCACCCGTGTCGAGCGCATCGTCCGCAACCTCGTCGTCAACGCCCTCGAGCACGGTGAGGGCAAGCCGTTGGACGTCACCGTCGCAGTGGACGACGACGCGGTGGCGGTGCGGGTGCGCGACCACGGCATCGGGATGAGCCCCGACGTCGTCGCCAAGGTCTTCGACCGCTTCTACCGCGCCGACCCCTCGCGCAAGCGCAGCCTGGGAGGGACCGGTCTGGGCCTGTCCATCGCCATGGAGGACGCCCGTCTGCACGGTGGCCGCTTGTCGGCCTGGGGATGGCCGGCCGACGGCGCCTCCTTTCTGCTGGTCCTGCCCCGCGCTCAGGGGGCCGACGGCGGCCCGGGCCGGCTGAGTGGCCCCGGCCCCCTCGAGCTCGTCCCCGAGGACGCGCCTGCGGTGGCCCGTGCCGGTATCCCGGTTGACGAGGACTCGTCCTTCTCCCCGGTCGGCCCTCTGGGACCGGCCCCGGCCACGCGCCGGGCGCGCCAGAGCGTCGTCCTGGGCGACATCCCCCTGGCCGGGGAGAGCCACGACGCGGTCACCGAGGACGTCGGCCGTGTCGTCGTCGTCCTGCCCGGTCAGGAGCCGGTCACCCGCACGCCCGAAGAGGCCGATGAGGAGGGCCGGCGCCGATGAAGCAGCCGATGCATCGCAACGCGCTCGCCGAGGGCCGCGAGCACGCCGGGGGCCCAGAGGGCCGGGACCCCGGGGGGAGCCTTGTGGCCCCATCACTGACGCGCCGTGGTGCGCTGGGAGTGCTCTCGGCCGCCGCAGGCGTGCTGGCCGGGTGCACGGCGCTGCCGAGCTCCAGTGGCGTCACCCGCTCCGGGGTGGCCGCCTCCGACACCAATGCGCTCATCGAGACTGCTCCCGGGCCGGGTGAGGGTGACTCCGCCGAGGACGTCGTCAACGGATTCCTGCGCGCCGCCATCGCCGGATTCTCCGACGACTTCACCACTGCCAAGCAGTTCCTCACCGAACGCACCGCCGCGCAGTGGAAGCCCCTGGAGACGGTGAGTGCCTACAACGGGTCGACCGAGCCGCAGGTCTCCGTAGCGGCCGACGGCTCCTTCAAGGTGACCTCCGGGCAGGTGGGGGTCCTGGACTCCCTGGGTGTCTTCACCCCCGCCCAGGAGGGGGCCACCTATGTCGGTGAGTTCTCCCTGGCGACCAACTCCACCGGGCAGTGGCGCATCACCGGGCTGCCTCACGGGATCCTGCTGCCCTTCTCCCGGCTCATGCAGAACTTCGCGGTCAGCTCCCTGGCCTTCCTGTCGCAGGACCGGACCAGATTCGTCTCCGAGCTGAGGTGGTACCTGCGCAGCTCGCAGGCCGACTCCCTCGTCTCCGGGCTGCTGGCCGGGCCCTCCTCCTGGCTGTCGGGCGGGGCCTTCACCCTCATCCCGCGCAACGCCGAGCCGGCCGGCCGGGGCGTCGTCGTCGAGGCCGGTACCGCCACCGTTCACCTGAGCGCCGACTCCGACCCCGCCTCGGAGGAGTCCCGCCGGCTCATGGTGGCTCAGATCGAGCAGAGTCTCGTCCAGATCAGTGGGATCGACCGGGTCCGGGTGCTCGCAGGCACCGTCGACCTCGGTGCGCCCGCTCAGCTGACGCCGATGGCCCCGGAGGTCGGTGGCATCGTGGGGATGTCGGAGGGCGCCGTCGTGCGCGGTACGGGGTCGAGCCGCGTCACCCTGGCGACCGATCGGGCCCTGGGGACCGGCGATGCCCGCAGCCCGAGCCTCGGTGCGGACGGGACCGTCTACGCGCTGTCGGCCTCCAGCCTGCTGCGTCTGCCTCAGGGGCAGGACTCCGCCAGCGTCATCCTGTCCGTGGGGGACCCCTCCGCGGGCGCCGGGGGACTGGGCGCGCCGCTGGGAGACCGGCACGGCTGGGCCTGGCTGCTGGCCGAGGGGCAGCTCACCGCCGTCAACGGCTCGGGGCAGCGCGCCTCCCTGGAGTCATCCTGGCTGCAGGAGGCCGCCATCGCTGCCTTCGACCTGTCCGTGGAGTCCGAGCGGATCGCCGTGCGGCGATCCGACGGCCGGGTCGCCGTTGCCGTCATCATCCGGGAGCAGGACGGCCGCCCCAAGGGGCTGGGGCCCGCTCTGGAGATGCCTCGCGCCGGTGGCGCGGGCACGAGCGGCATCTCCTGGTGCGCCCCTAACGCCGTGTGCGTCCTGGCCGACAGCAGCGCCGAGGGGAGTGGCGTGCTCGAGGTGCGCCTCGTCCAGATCGGTGGTGCGGTCAACACGCTCGTGGGTGTGAAGGAGGCTCATTCCGTCATCTCCGACCGCTCCGAGGAGTCCCTCCTCCTCATCGGCGACGGTGGCAAGACCTGGCAACGCCGTGGGGCGATGTGGAGGGTGCTCACCTCGGAGGTCACCGATCCCTCCTTCCCGCTTCCCTGAAACACCTGCCCTGAGACAGTCCAGGTGCTCCCGGCCCGCAGGGGCCGTGGAGCACCCGGAATCAGGGTGAGGGTGGGGCCTGAGGCTAGAGCACCTGTGCGTCCAGGCGGATGACGCCGTAGGTCCATCCGTGGCGGTGATAGACGGCGCACGGCTGCTTGGAGGACTTCTCGATGAACAGGTAGAAGGGGTGTCCCACGAGCTCCATCTGGTAGAGGGCCTCGTCGACGGTCATCGGCCTGGCCTCGTGCAGCTTCTGGCGCACGATCACCGGGGAGTCGCCGAGCTGGGCCTCAACCGCCACACCGGGCTCGGTGGGGGCGGAGGGGGAGTCCTCGATCGGCGCGTCACCGGTCTCGGGAACGACGGGCTCGTCCGGGACGGGTGCCGCCTGGAGCCCCTCGTTCGGGGCGGCCACGGCGTGACGGCGGTGGTGATCCTTCTTGCGGTCCCGAGCCCGGCGAAGGCGCTCTGTCAGCTTTCCCATGGCGATATCAAAGGCGGCGAAGCGGTCCGAGGAGGATGCCTCTGCCCGAATGACGGGGCCCTTGGAGACGACGGTGATCTCTACTCTCTCGGCGGTGTCGGCCTGACGCGGGTTGCGCTCGTGGGTGACCTCCACCTCGACGCGCTGGACCCGGGGGTCGAACTGCTCTACCTTGACGGCCTTGTCCTCGACGTAGTCGCGCAGGCGAGAGCTGATCTCGGCGTTACGACCGACGACGGTGATATCCATGGTGGAACCTCTTTCTGGGCTCGTGGGCCGGTCCTGAAGGACCGTGTGCGACAAGTACCCGCCACTTCTCACGGCGGGATCGGGACTGGTGTCATCACCTCCTGTCACCTCGTGAAGGGCCCTGGAGCACCGAGGCGGGGACCCGGTCGACTGTCCTTGTCGACGTCGGGAATCGCCTGTGCGTTGTGCCACATAAGGTACACCATGTGGGGCTGTTCACGCGTCCCTTTCATGCGCGCCGCGCCCTGAGGACACCTCTGATCGCCGCAGGCGGACAGGTCCTAGGGAGCCGTATCAATGATCGAGGCATGTGCCGCCGCGGCCATTGCGACGGCCTCGGGCCTGGCCGGGACCGTGACGCGCGCGTGCGCCGGCGGCGGGGCGGCACTCAGAGTCAGGGCGCCCAGAACCCGGCCGCCGGCTGTCTCCAGCGCCCGGGCGCAGGCGCCCAGGGTGGCTCCGGTGGTGACGACGTCGTCGATCAGCAGGATCGGCAGCCCGGCGACCGGAGTCAGCAGACGCGGGGCGACGGCGCGATTACCCCGCCGCTGACGTGCCGAGCGACCCGCCTGATGGGCCCCGCCGCCCCGGCGACGCAGCAGATCCGTGCTCAGCACGAGTGGCGCGCGGCCCCCAGGAGCCCACTGCTCAGCGATGCCCTGAGCGACGACGTCGGCCAGGTGTGCCGCCACCAGCCGGCCGCGCAGCCGACGTACGGCACCGGAGGGGGCGGGGACCACGAGCAGGGCCCGGGCGGCGGGGGAGGGAGAGGCCCAGATCTCCTGCGGCGGGTGCGCCCGCGCCCACCAGCGCCCCAGACGCCGACCGGAATGCGCCATCACCTCCGTCAGGTCCTCCCGTGAGCCGTTCTTCCACCCCAGGACCATGGTGCGCACCGGCCCGGTGTAGGTCGCCAGAGACAGGATGGCGAGGTCGCCCGCGGCCTCGGCGTGCTCGACGGTGAAGGGTTCGCTCTCGAGCAGCTCGCGGCACTGTGGGCACAGCGTCGTCTCCCAGCGCCCACAGCCCGCGCAGCTGACCGGCAGGCTCAGGGACAGTCCCGGTGAGAACCCGGTGGACAGCCCGTCCAGCAGGCGGCGGGCGGCGGAGGGCTGAGGGGCGGGTGCGCGGTGCGTCATGCCCTTCACTGTGCGGGCTGCTGCGGTCCTGCCGCTTTCGAGGATGCCCGCGGTCCACAGCGGGACGGGCCGGGTGGCTGTCATCACGGCCTGTGGCTCCGTGCCCGTCCCGTGTCCTCGGTGGGAAGAATCTCGGCACTGAAAGGACCGTTGCCCACCGGGGTCCACTAGAGTACGGAAGCAGGTAGCCGGTGAGACCTGTGCCGATAGCCGATACCGGGCACATCCACGCTGATCCCGCTCGTTCGGCCTCGGTCTCATCGTCGCTCTTCGCAACAGACGTCCCAAGGGAGAATGCAGCGTGTCGATCGTGGACCGGATCCTTCGCATTGGCGAGGGCCGCACCCTGAAGAAGCTTGATGCCATCGCCGACCAGGTCGAGTCTCTTGCCGGGGAGTTCAGCGAGTTCTCCGACGCCGAGCTGCGCGACATGACCGACGAGCTCAAGGAGCGCTACCAGGACGGTGAGACGCTCGACAGCCTCCTGCCCGAGGCCTTCGCCACGGTCGTGGAGGCAGCCGATCGGGTGCTGGGCATGCGTCCCTACCACGTCCAGATCATGGGCGGGGCTGCCCTCCACCGCGGCAACATCGCCGAGATGAAGACCGGTGAGGGCAAGACCCTCGTGGCCACGATGCCCTCCTACCTGCGGGCCCTGACCGGCAAGGGCGTCCACGTCGTCACCGTCAACGACTACCTCGCCGAGTACCAGTCCGACCTCATGGGGCGCGTCCACCGCTTCCTGGGGCTGACCACCGGCTGCATCCTCGTGGGCCAGACCCCCGCCGAGCGCCGTGAGCAGTACGCCTGCGACATCACCTACGGCACCAACAACGAGTTCGGCTTCGACTACCTGCGCGACAACATGGCCCAGCGCCCCGAGGACCTGGTCCAGCGCGGCCACGCCTTCGTCATCGTCGACGAGGTCGACTCCATCCTCATCGACGAGGCCCGCACCCCGCTCATCATCTCCGGACCCGCCACCGGGGACGTCAACAAGTGGTATAAGGAGTTCGCCACAATCTCCGAGCGCCTGCGCGAGGGCAAGGACTACGAGGTCGACGAGAAGAAGCGCACCGTGGGCGTCCTGGCCTCCGGCATCGAGCGGGTCGAGGACTACCTCGGCGTCGACAACCTCTACGAGTCGGAGAACACCCCCCTGATCGGCTTCCTCAACAACGCCATCAAGGCCAAGGAGCTCTTCCACCGGGACAAGGACTACATCGTGCGCGACGGCGAGGTCCTCATCGTCGACGAGCACACCGGCCGCGTCCTGCCCGGCCGCCGCTACAACGAGGGCATGCACCAGGCCATCGAGGCCAAGGAGCGCGTGGAGATCAAGGCCGAGAACCAGACCCTGGCCACCATCACCCTCCAGAACTACTTCCGCCTCTACCCCGAGGGCTCCCGCTCGGGCATGACCGGTACCGCCGAGACCGAGGCCGCCGAGTTCGCCGGCACCTACAAGATCGGCGTCGTCCCGATCCCCACCAACAAGCCCATGATCCGTGAGGACCAGCCCGATCTCGTCTACACCACCGTCGAGGCCAAGCTCGACGCCGTCGTCGACGACATCGCCGAGCGCCACGAGGTCGGCCAGCCCGTCCTGGTGGGCACCACGAGCGTGGAGAAGTCGGAGATCCTCTCCGAGCGGCTGCGCGAGCGCGGCATTCCCCACGAGGTCCTCAACGCCAAGCAGCACGCCCGCGAGGCCGCTGTTGTCGCAATGGCCGGCCGCAAGGGCGCCGTCACGGTGGCCACCAACATGGCCGGGCGCGGAACCGACATCATGCTGGGCGGCAACGCCGAGCACATCGCGGTCTCCGCCCTCAAGGAGGCGGGCCTCGACCCCGAGGAGAACGCCGAGGAGTACGAGAAGGCCTGGCCCGAGGCCCTGTCCGCCGCCAAGGATGCCTGTCGGGCCGAGCACGACGAGGTCGTCGAGCTCGGCGGCCTCTACGTGCTGGGCACCGAGCGCCACGAGTCGCGCCGTATCGACAACCAGTTGCGCGGCCGCTCCGGCCGTCAGGGGGACCCGGGCGAGTCCCGCTTCTACCTGTCCATGGAGGACGACCTCATGCGCATGTTCGCCTCCGGGCTCGCCCAGCGCATCATGTCCTCGGGCGCCTACCCCGACGACGTCCCCCTGGAGTCCAAGATGGTCACTCGCGGCATCGCCGGGGCCCAGCGCCAGGTGGAGTCGCGCAACTACGAGATCCGCAAGAACGTCCTCAAGTACGACGACGTCATGACCGAGCAGCGCGAGAAGGTGTACTCCGAGCGCCGTCGGGTCCTGGACGGTGAGGACCTCGAGCCGCAGATCGAGACCTTCAGGGCCCAGGCCGTGAGCTCCATCGTCAACGCTGGCACGGCCGAGGGCCGCCCCGACGAGTGGGACCTCGACGCCTTGTGGGCAGAGCTCGGCCGCCTCTACCCGGTGGGTCTCACCCAGGACGAGGTCGTCGAGGCTCTGGGCGGTAAGGACGCGCTCACCTCCGAGAGCCTCATCGACGAGCTCAGTGAGGACGTCGCCGTCGCCTACGAGGACGCCGAGGCACGTATCGACGCCAACGCCCTGGCCCACGCCCAGCTCGGTGAGGAGCCCATGCGCACCCTGGAGCGCCGCATCCTGCTGGCCGTGGTGGACAAGCGCTGGAGGGAGCACCTCTACGAGATGGACTACCTCAAGGAGGGCATCGGGCTGCGGGCCATGGCCCAGCGCGACCCCCTCGTGGAGTACGCCAACGAGGGCGCCCGCATGTTCCGGGCGATGATGGAGGGCATCCGCGAGGAGACCGTCGAGCAGATCTTCGCCAACGTCACCCGCTTCGACGCCGCCGCTCAGCGCGCCGCCGAGGACGGCACCGCGGAGGCCGCCCAGGCGGTCGCCAAGGCCAATGCCACCGCGGCGGCAGGCATCCGCCTGGGTGCTGCCGGCGGTCAGGGGCGGGGCACGGTCCTGGGGGACACGGGCCAGGCCTCCATGGAGCAGCGGGTCACCTACTCCGGCCCGAGTGAGTCCGGTGACGAGGAGCGCTCCGCCGCCTCGTCGCGCCGGTCCTCAGGCTCGAGCTCGTCGGCCTCGGGCGGCAACCGGGCCGAGCGCCGTCGCTCCAGGAAGAAGCGCCGCCACTGAAGGGCGGCCACGAACCGAAGCCACTGGAGTCGATCCCGTCGGAATCTGGTTGATCGCCAGAATCCGGCAGGATCACGCGATCTCCAGGCCGGTGAGGATCCAGCGCTCGCGCAGTCTCTCCAGGCGGGCCGCTGCGGCCCGGACCCGGTTGCCCTCCTCGAGGAGAACGGTTGCCTCGCAGGCCCCGGACATCGTCAGCTCTGCGCGCACGCTGCGGATGCGTGGCCGCCTCGACGTCGGCTGATGCCCCAGGATCCGGGAGGCCAGACCCGCTCGGCGTCCGAGCGCCTCGAACAGGGAGTGGCTGGTCCACCGGGCCAGATGGTCCACAGGACGCAGTCCGGCGAGCACCTCGCTGGCCGCCACCACGACGATCGCGGCGGTGCGTGAGGCGTCGGCGCCGGTGCCAGGCTGCCGCTTCAGGGAGTCGGGGGACTCGACGCCCCCTGAGCCGTTGACGGGTTTTGAGGGTTTCGGCGGGACGGCGCGAGTCGGGGACGGGTGGGTCGGCGTGGGGTGGGTGCAGTGCTGAGAGCCGGTCTTGTACCGCACGGGACGAGCGGCTCGGGCAGCGGTGGCGGTCGTGGTCATGGAGGGCTCCTGAGGGTGTACGGGTATCCGATCGGCACGAGGCCGAGAATGGATGGGCATGACTGTCGGGTGTGCAGGAGAGAGCTGGCCGTGGTGCTGGTGCGGGAGGCGGTTCATCGTGGCGGTGTCTGGCCTCCCGTCGTCGTGGACGGCGCTGTCAGTGGGGTCGGAACACTCAGCTCCTCCCCAGGGCGGATCAGCGAGGGGTTGGGCCCGATAACGTCCTTGTTGGCGTGATACAAGGCGGGCCAGGCCTGAGCGATCTCCGAGGGGCTGGAGCCGGCAGGCAGAAGGCGGGCGGTGACCGACCACAGGCTCTCTCCGGGTAGCACGGTGTAGGTGCGCTGCGACGGCGCCGGGGCGTCCGAAGCGGTGGAGGAGTGGTTCTCAGACGTGTTCGGTGACGTGGAGGCGGCTGACCCGCCTGACGGGGCCTGCAGTGGTGCTGTGCTCTCGGTGGGAGAGTGCGTGCCGTCCGGCTCGGCAGCGGGGCCCGACGAGGACTGGCCGGCCTGAGGCGACGACGTCGGGGACGGCGAGGCGGGCGCCGAGCTTGTGGGCCTCCAGCCCAGATCATCCTCGCCGGAGGTCCCCTCGGCCGCCAGGGCCGGAGCCGAGGACAGGGAGACGAGCAGGGCGGAGGCCGCGATACGCCGGACCGCAGGGGCGCCCCAGCCGTCAAGGATCCTGGCCGCCAGCCCTGAGGCGTCGCCCTGCCGGAGGGAGCTGCGACCGGGGAGCGCAGCGAGGGCGAGTACGGCGGAAGCGAGATGCCACAGCGCCCCCAGAGCGCCGATGGTGCAGGTCCCGGCGATGACGGCGTCGGACAGCTCGCTCATGCCCCAGGTTGGCGCAGGAACCTCCATGAGGTTCTCGACGGCGCGGCGGGCCGTGAGCCCCAGCACCGCCAGGAGAACACCGGACATCCCCGTCAGAAGGGCCAGTCGTAGATGTGCTCCCATGACATCCTCCATCGCCAGTGATGTTGTTTGATGGTTTTAGGTTTACTCTGACGATGTATTGATGTCAAGTCAGATGATGCGGCGTCTCACAGCATGCTGTCTTGTGTGGATGAGGGGATGGTGAACGGGCCGTGGTCTGAGGTGAGGGGAGTTTTGCTTGGCGCCCCGACTGTGGTGAGGTGAGGGTATGGACTGGGACCTCATGCTCTCCGACCTGGAGAGCAGCTTCGACGCCGAACGCCGTGCGGACCTGGTGGCGCAGAGCGCTGAGCTCGCTGAGGCCGAGCACGCCTCGATCGAGGTGGTCGATCGGCTCCGTGGCTCCGTGGGGCGCCCGGTTCATCTGCGAACCCGCGGCGGACTGCCTGTCGACGGTGTCATCGCCCGAGTCGAGCCCACCTATGTCCTCGTCGATGAGGGGGAGGAGCTGCAGGCGATCGTCCCGCTGGCCGCGGTGGCGACGATCGCGGCGCTGGCCGGTCCGGCTCCGAGGGACGATCGACGTCGTCCCACGCTGAGGGCGCTACTGCGCGAGATCGCCCGGCGCGGTGCGAGGGTGCGCCTGGTCCTGGGGGCCGGAGAGGTGGTGGGGAGACTGATCCGGGTGGGGGCGGATCACGTCGACGTCGCCCTCGACCCTGAGGGCGGGATTCGTGCGCGCCGTGCGCCCGGTACGGGAGGCGCAGGCGTCGTCAGCGTCATGACTGCGGCGATCGAGGTGCTGCGCAGCCGCTGACGGCCGCCGATGCGTGGGGGCCTGCTGTGGGCTCGGACAGGGGGACAGGGAGGAGCGGCTGAAAGGGCGGTTCAGGCCTCGTCGTCCTCGCCCCAGCCCGCGGCCACCATGGCGCGGGTCGACGCGAGCTGGCGCTGGATGTAGTCCTCGAGGGCCTGGTCCTCGATGCGCCAGAGCTTGCGGGCCCCGACCTGGATGGCCGGAAGGTCCCCGGTGCGGATGAGGGCGCGCACGGCCTGGGCTGACAGCTGGAGCTGCTCAGAGACGTCGGCGATGGTCAGGAATCGTGTGCTCATAGAACGATGATCCCACTGCTCGTCTCCCTCCACAATTCTCAAAGAGGCCTGTGGATAACCTTGAGGTATCATTTTATCTTGACGATGATTGCAGGCGATCAAGGAGGATTCCCGTGACGTCATCTCGCCGTGCGCACTCCCGAGCAGTTCCCGAACGCCCCCGTGGTGGCCGATGGCGCCGCCCCGCCTGGAAGGATCCCCGAATGGCCGGGGGAGTGGTCCTGGTTGCCGCGGCCGTCGCCATGGGGGCATGGGCCGTTGACGCCGCCGCCGACACCACTCGTGTCTATGTGCTCTCCCAGGACGTCACTCCTGGGGCCGACCTGACCGCCGACGGCGTTCTCACGACGGTCGAGGCCCATCCCGGCACCGACGCCTATGTCGAGGTCGGGCACCTGCCCGACGGAGCGGTGGCCACCCGATCCATGAGGAAGGGAGAGCTGCTGGCGACCGTGGCCGTGGACAGCGGCCGGGAGCAGGAGCTGCGGCCGGTGGTCCTCAATGTCGCCTCCAACCTGCCTGCCTCAACGAAGGTCGGCGACTACGTCGATCTGTGGCTCGTGCCCAAGGAGAGGGTCGCCGGCAGACCCGCCGCCCAGACGTCGGCGACCGGGCAGGCCGATGAGACCGGTCAGGGGCCGGCAGGCGGCGGCGGGGCCCACCCCGTGGCCACAGGTCTGGTCATCGCCTCGCTCGGCGAGGCCAGCAAGGGGCTGATCTCCGGACCGAGTACCGGGGTGGAGGTCAAGGTTCCCGAGGCCTCCCTCGCCGACGTTCTCAGCGCCGTCGGGCAGGAGGGATCGCTCGTCCTGGTTCCCACCGGCCAGGAAGCGCCTGCGGAGAAGGCCTCGTGAGCGCCCCGGGAGCCGGAATCCTCCTGGCTCTCAGCGGTGACGACGCCGATATCCTGCGCGCGCTGAGCCAGGCGGGGAGCGGGCTGTGCGTCGTACGCAGGTGCGCCGACCTGCCCGAGCTGCTCTCAGCGGGCATGGCCGGACTGGCGTCCTTCGCCCTGCTGGACACCGGCTTCGATGAGATCGACCGCACCGTCCTGGACCGGCTCGCACGCGCCGGCCTGAGCGGGCTGCTCCTGGTGGAGTCCCGTGAGGAGGAGCGTTGGCGCAGCGCGGGCTGGCCGGTTCTCAGGCGCGATGCGGCCCCCAGCCGCATCTGCTCGGTGATGCAGGACCTCGTGCGCCGCGGAGCGGCCGATGCCGGCGCGTCCGGCTCCGGGCCCGCCATCGGGGCGGGACCGACGCCCACGGCGTCGCCGGCGGCCTCAGGCAGTGACTGGCTCAGCGCCGCCACGCCCGCCTCGCCTGACCCGGGCAGCGCCGCCCGGGAGACCGCCTGGCTCGAAGAGCTGTGGCGCCATTCGCCGGACTCGGACGCCGAGGGGAGGTCTCCCGAGCCGGGTAACCACGGCGGCGATCCCGGAGCGCTCGCGGACCGGGGTCGGCGGATGGGGCCGGCCCCGGCCGCCTCGGGCATCGCGGAGACCCCGCCCCCGGATGGTGCGCGCCAGGCGCGTGGTGCCGGGCAGGGGCGAATCGTCCTGGTATGGGGGCCCCACGGCGCTCCCGGGCGCTCGACCGTGGCCGCCTCTCTCGCCCACGGCCTGGCCGATTCCGGCGGGGCGATCCTCGTGGACGCCGACGTCGAGGCTCCGAGCCTGGTCCAGCTCCTCGGAATGCCGGAGGACTCCTCGGCCTTGGCCGGGGCCGCTCGCCTGGCCACCCACGGCCGCCTCGACGCCGAGAGCTTTCAGCGGGTCCTGGCACCGGTGAGCGGTGGGCTGAAGCTGTTGGGCGGCCTGGGGCGGGCCGGGCGCTGGCGGGAGCTGCCCCCGGCCTCCATGACCGAGGTCTGGCTGCAGTGCCGTCGGGCCGCTGCCTGGACCGTCGTCGACGTCGCCGGTGGCGTCATCGACGACGGCATCGACGACTTCACCCTCGAGCCTGGGCGCGGGGCGGTGACCGCCGACCTGGTGTCCCACGCCGACGTCGTCATGGTCGTGGGCGGGGCGGACCCGGTCGGGGTGCGTCGTCTGCTCCAGCTCCTGGACGAGGTGGGATCCTCGGTGACACCCGCGGGCCGGGTCGAGGTCGTCGTCAACCGGGTACGGTCCTCGGCGGCGGGCCCGGCCCCGCAGCAGGCCCTGCGCGAGGCCCTGGCGCGTTTCGGCGGACTGGAGGACATCGTGCTGCTTCCCGACGACCCGGCAGCGGCCGACTCCTGCCTGCTCCAAGGGCGCAGCGTCCTGGAGGGGGCGCCCGCCAGCGCGTTGGGCAAGGCGCTCAGTGCACTGGTCGACCGGATCGATCCGCAGGCGGCTGCCGCCCGCAAGACGCGATCGTCGCGGCGGTCGCTGCTGCGGCGCCGTCGGCGGGACGGACGACGTGACTCCACGGGCAAGGTGAAGGAAGCCAGCGGCAAGCGGCGCAAGGTCGCACCCAGCAAAGGTGCGCGACGTCGGGGCAGAGGTGAGGGTCAGGGGGCCGGAGGGCGGGTGCCGGTCACCCGGGTACCTCACGACGCCTCCCGCGCCCCGCAGCGCTCGCATCAGTCCCTGCCGCCGTCGATCCAGCCGGTGGGGCAACCGTGGATGCAGCCATCGCCACCGGCGCCGCCACCACCACCGGGTCCGGCGCACGTGTCGGGAACGACATCGTGGCCGGGAACGGGCGCAGCGGCGGATCCGGGAGTGGTTCGGGGACCGGAGCAAGGCGTGGACGTCAGTCGAGCTCCTGGCAGAGATGGTGGTCGAGGGAGTGGGGCCCCTCCTCCGGCGTCACCGGGAACCGGGCGGCACCGTTACTGACGTCCAGCCACTGATCGGTGCGGGCGCCTGAGTGGTGCAGGGGCGCTCGCCGGCCGCGGGGTGCGGTTGCGAGGTGTGCCCCTGGCCGGTCAGGTGGGGCGGTGGGGCAGACTAGGACCATGCGCATCTACCTTCCCGCCACCGCCGCCCACCTGCGCGCCGCCGCTCTCGGCTCCTCTCAGGAGCCGCTTGTGGCCCATGCCGCCACCCCGGCCCTTGGCCGCGCCCTGCCGGAGGAGGACGAGGAGGGGCTGGAGGTCTCCGCCTCGCTGTGCGCAGCCGACGCCTCCCTCGTCCTGCTGGCCGAGCCCGGGGCCGAGGGACTGGCTGACCGACGTATCGTCATCGCCGCCGACGTCGATGCCGAGTACGTGCGCGAGCTCGCCGTTGAGGGGGACGTCCTGCCCGGCACGGTCGAGGTGACCGGGGAGATTCCCTGGGAGGACGTCGCCGCCCTGCTCGTGGACGAGGCGGCGGCGGAGACCGACGTTCGCGCCGCCCGGCTCGGCGACGAGGACGCCTTCGAGCGGGCCGCCGAGGCCGACCTGCTCTGGTTCGACGTCACGGAGCGAGACGCGCTGGCCGAGACTCTCGGGGTCTGACCGGCTCGAGGCCGAGGAGGAGGCGGCGCGCAGGTGCCGGGGGATGGGCCGCGCCGGGCTCCGTCGTCGGACCTGCTGCCGCTGTGCTCCGGCGTCGGACTCCAGTGACGGGGAACGTCCTCAGTGATCAGTTCCACGGGGCTCTGCCTTGCGCAGTGGGGCCCGCTGCCGGGTATGGTGCTCTCTGCCAAAGACCGCAGGTCTCCCGCTCCGGCGGGACCAAG